>Ga0207993_1000023_pt1 | contig 69130 bp, 61 predicted proteins | sample ETN01SmetaG_2_FD_185791 | JGI IMG/M metagenome (GOLD analysis project Ga0207993, IMG submission 185791) | Marine microbial and viral communities from oxygen minimum zone, Eastern Pacific Ocean - ETNP2014F12-01SV265 (SPAdes) (version 2) | ecosystem: Environmental > Aquatic > Marine > Oceanic ...
CAAACACACCCTCTTCTAATACAGCGGGGGCGTACACCAGGGCATAGTTCTGGACTTTGCAGTTATTTCCTAATTTGACCCCTTGGTCAATATAAGCGCCTCTTCCGATGATGCATTCTTCACCTATTTCAGCTGATTCACGAATTTGGGCAAGATGCCAGATAACTGTCCCGTCACCAATAGTGGCACGCGAATCTACATCAGCGCTTTCTTCAATACGTAAAGGCATTGTTACAGGATAACGCACTAAATGGGGGTCATAGTTTCAAAGAGTGAACTTGATCTATAGCCCTTCAAATTGTCTAAGAAACTCAGACTAATACCTAGTTGATAGCGTCAATAATGATGATAAATAGAGTCAAACAGGTCTCAATTTGGATTTATCTTCTTTCTGCTGCCCTTTTTGTATCAGGATGCTCCTCCTCAGATACCAATCAGGTCGTGAACCAAAATCAAAGCCCAACAACTGTTGCTGTAGAGCCACCCATTTTTGAACCACCCCAAGAACCAGTTTCGGTTGACCCTCTCCAAGTACTGCCAGTAAAAGTCAAAGACACCGTTTATTTGCGACTAACAATAGCGGAGGACCTACTGCCCCTAAAAACTTCAAGACTTATAGAGATGTCTCTAGACGAAGGTGCAACATGGAGTGAGATATCTGGCGAGCAAGAAAACTATCTTCGAAGTGGCCAAGAAGCGTTGAGAGTCAAGAACATTCCAGAAGCAAAACAACATTTATTTCGAATATCTCTTACAAACGCGACTGGTGAAAAAATCTATAGTTCAGCCACACCAGCCATTTCTTCTTGCGAGGCCCCGAGCGGAGTTATAGCAGATTTGCGAGAGAAACTAACCCGTTCTCTTGCTGGTATTGCAGACTATGAAGACTTTATAACCGCGGACATTCCTAAGTCTTCAGCGGCAATTCTCTTAGCAGAAGTAATATGTCTGAAATCAGTGACAACGCATGATCGAGAATTCATGGATGCTGTAGGAAACCATCTCTTAGATTGGCCTGATAAATACCCCTCAGAAAAATTTGGATGGGGTCTGCCATTTGCTTGGGACGCATTTGGTGATGGTACAGAAAACAACCCAAACACTGTTTACTCAATATCTACAGGGCTAGTGATTAAAGCATTACTTGATTGGGCAGAAGTAAGCTCTACAGAAGTTCAGAACAGGGTTTATGAAGTTGTAGACAAATCTCTTCAAGAATGGGTCCAATCCGATTCGTTTACCCCGTTAGGTCAACTTGCTTACTCTCTAAGCCCATACGACAACCAACTAGATGTGTTCAACGCCTCGGCGATGCTTGCCGGACAAATGCAGAGATTCTCGTTACTGAGCGAAACAAATCAAGCGAAATACGAAGAAGTAGCAGATCAAGTAATGCAGTCACTACTTGACAATCACCGGCAGGAACAGATCCAACTAAAACTACGCCTTCAACCAGGGCAAAGCCTTGAAGAGTTAGCGCTCAACACAAATACAGACCTGCAAGAACTACTGTCATCCAATGGGTTCGATCAAGATAACTACCCTAAAGACTTCGACCTTCTTGAGATGCCGCAAAATATTGAATCAGGATGGTATTGGAGTTACTCATCTCAAGAAACAACACCAAATGACTTAACGCATGCCGGATACATCGTTGATGGAATACTCTCCTACGTTTCTAACGGAGGTTTACTCGCATCTCAATTCAATCAAGAACAGATATCAAAACATTTAACAACTTTTCAGTCACAAGGCTTGATCTCGCATGAACTTTTGGGGTGGCCGAGATGGCGTCTGCATGAATTAACTAAACAAGAATGGCGAACTCCTCGACTTTATGACGTGGGTTGGAGTCTTTATCTCTCAGGAGAACTAGGGGCAGAAATTGAAACACTCCAAGTAGCTGCTTGCAGCGACGGCTTGAGTTACCGGCAAGATGGAGCGCATTACTTGAAGTATCCGCGATACATAAATCTAGATAACGCCCCCAACCCTGAAATACATGAGTACATGGCCTACTTTTATTTAGGTCAAGTGAACTCTCCATGCGGGTATTCATTCGATCTTCTCTCAGAGAGTTCACAAACTATTCCATTTGTTTCGATTGGGCACTCTTCGGAAAAACCTATTGATGTTTCAGTAGAGGCTAATTCCCATGGTTCTTTCATAGAAGTAGGAGAAAACAAATACTCTCTTATAGGAGAAGGAATACCAGTTGACCTAGTTCAAACCGAAAATCACTTATTAGCAATAGTCCGCCATTGGACGTCAAGTTCTCTTGAATTCATTTCTTGGAACTCAACTGGCCATCCAGAAACTGTAACTTTACCTGGTCAAGATTCTGATCTAAGCCTGATATTTCGCGGGTTAGCAAAAGATAAAGATCATCTGTACATCGTCGTATATGACAATGCGGCTCTAGAGAATCAAATTCTAATTTACTCACAAGACAACCTTGAATTCCTTACCCAAATATCCTTACCTTCCTTTGAACCAGAAGCGGGGTACACCTATGAAATGGAACCTCCGGTTTCATTGCTGGTGAACTCATCAGGCAACTTAGAAATATTTGCAGGAACGCTATATGCAACATTAGTCAATGGAGAGATTGTTGAGAACCGGCTTGACGGATGTAGCAAAATTTTAGAAGCCAAACGAGGAATCGGCTCAACTATTGGAGTTCTATGTGAATCAAATGATTATTTTGAAGAAAGATGGCCGGAAAGAGAAGGCGGTTTTCAATTAGCGACTATAGATGAGACGGGCCTTGAATGGACTCAAATTGAGACAAAAGGCGCCCCGTTCAATCTTCGTTACGACGACATACAGAAAACTTTCGTCTGGCAAGATTCAGGCGAGACAGACCTAAGTAGCTTTCTCCGATTTGAGATACTAAATGGACAAGCAAATGGTCTTCTGGAATTTGGGGTGAACAATCGCGAAGGAAGAATCTCTTGGAGTCAGATCTATTACCTCAATGCTTTCTTAGATCTTCTTGATGGAACCATAAAAGCAACTAATAGCGATATTTCATTGGATGAAAAATTCTCAGAGTCTTTATGGCAACGGCTCGTACTCGAAATTCAGGCATTGAACCAAGTTCTTTGTATCGATGGCTATGAAAGCCGTCCTTTTACCGTCAATAGAGAGCCAACCACTTTCGCTGTTCAAACTTCTCGAATCGCTCTTCTCTATGAACGACTTATCAATTATGTGCCAAGCATAGAAAACAGTGTTGACTGTATAAAAGACGTGGCAGAGAGTTCAGCTACTCTCGAAAACCATATAGAAGTGATCGCAGAAGAAGAAATACCCGGTTGGCTTGAAGCAGGAACAAGTTATTTAAAGTGGCCAAAAGGTAGCGCCTTCTATTTTGATGGCTTAAATGTTCCATATAACCATCAAAATGAATGGGCTTTAGGGGTTCTTAAACTCCAAGATAGATTTCAAATTAATCCAGATATTGTCACAGCAGCAGAAGAAATTCTTTCCTATTTCCACTCACAAATAGTTGAACCTGAAGGAGGAAAGTTACCGGAAGATGGTCGCTGGCCTTATTGGTGGGGGACAGCATCAGATGGCTGGACCGAAACAGCTGAAATTTCTACAAACATGCCGGCCTACACAGGAGATACTGGTGATGCTTGGATTTCTTTCAGGTCCATTGACTCATTTGCGATGTTGGAATGGAGTGACTTCCTAGACCAAGGTGCTAAAGAAAAACTAGTAATCAGCTTGACCCAACTAATTGAATCTGGTCAGGTTCTACCACAGGTAGCGAGAGACCTCCCTCTAAGTGAAAGAGGGATAAATTTTGATGAAACAACGATAGGAGTTTTTGGAAGAGCATCAAGTCCAGCGGAGATACCTGAAACCGTTTGGATCCAAGCCATAGCACACCGCTAAGGTGCTTGAGTTGAAGCAAAGTAGAATCAGTACTTATGAAAATCTATACAAGAGACGGCGATGATGGAACAACAGGATTGCTCTATGGGCAACGAGTTCCTAAAGACAGTCCACAACCTGCAGCGTATGGAGACGTGGACGAAGCCCAATCAGCGATAGGACTTGCGCGCGCCGCAGCTGCTCCTGAAGTAGCAGAAATCCTCCTCATAATTGAAAGTGAACTTTGGATAGTTATGGCAGAGCTAGCTTGCGCTCCTGGACAAATGCAGAAATTAAACGATGCTGGCAACCGGGTCACTTCTTCACAAGTTGAGCACCTAGAAAAACTAATTGACGAGATAACTGAAAAATATGAGCCACCAACAGAGTTTGTTGTCCCAGGAGGTAGTGAGATTTCCGCACGCTTAGACCTCGCTCGTGCAGTCACTCGTCGCGCCGAACGGGCCGTGCTAGCAGTAGTTGTAGAAGATTCTCAAATACTGCCGTACCTGAATCGCCTCGCTGATTTACTTTGGGTAATGGCTCGCTGGCAGGAAGAAACATCGATCCCATCACGTTCAATCAGACCTCAAGACTAAAAATTAAACCTAAGGAAAAAAATGGATATTACTTTTACCACCGCTAGAAAAGCTCCCGCATCGTCATCTGTTGTGGCTTATGGCGTCACAACAGAAGGATTTGAAGACCCTTCATGCCGAACAGAACTTACAGCAGATCTGGAAACCCTTAATTTCACTGCAAAAGTTGGTCAAATCCAATTGTTACCCCAAGGAAAACAAGTCACAGCCATCGTTGGGCTTGGACCCGAAGACCAACTTGATACGAATGAGTTACGAATAGCGGCAGCAGCATTGGCACGAGCGACTAGTCAATATAAGACAATCTCTTGTGACCTCCCTCATGTATCTGGACTACCGATCAACGAAGCTACACGCGCTGTAGTTGAAGGCATTGGACTAGCTTCTTACCAATTTGGATACAAATCAAAAAAATCCGAAGCAAAAATATCCAAAGTCATACTTACCGGCTCGACCTCAAACAAAACAAAAGAAGCTGTTGAAGAAGCAGTCGCAGTACTTGAAGCAGTTTCCCTTGCCCGGGATTTGGTAAATGAACCAGGAGGATCCTTAACCCCATCAAAATTTGCAAACAAAATTAGTCGTGTTGCAAAAGACAAAGGGATCACTGTGAAGGTCATGGATGAAGCAGCAATCAAACGCGCACGACTCGGCGGACTTTTAGGCGTGAATAGAGGGTCGACTAATCCACCCCGATTTGTAGAACTCACTTACACCCCTAAAGGAAAACCAACTGGAACTCTCGCCCTTGTTGGTAAAGGCATAACATTTGATGCCGGAGGCTTATCAATAAAACCTGCTCAAGGCATGATGGACATGAAAATGGACATGGGGGGCGCAGCAGCAGTAATTGGAGCTATGTCTGCTTTCCCTGTTCTGAAACCAAAATGCAGGGTCAAGGGCTATATCCCAATGACCGACAACATGCTTGGTGGCGATGCCACACGCCCAGGCGATGTTCTTACTATCCGCAATGGAAAAACAATTGAAGTCCTAAACACCGACGCAGAAGGAAGACTTATTCTTGCAGACGCCTTGTCCCTAGCGTCTGAGAAAAAACCAGATGCAATCGTTGATTTAGCAACTTTGACCGGAGCCTGCATGGTCGCATTAGGACCAAGCATCGCCGGCCTTATGGGCTTTAATGAGAACTTCTTACACCAGGTAGAGGAAGCCTCAGGAACTTCCGGGGACCGTGTTTGGCGACTTCCCTTACCCTCTGACTATCGAAAGATGTACGAGTCACCCGTCGCAGATATGCAAAACATTGGAGGATCTTATGGAGGAACTCTCACCGCCGGGCTTATTCTTAGCGAATTCGTGGCAGAAGGAATACCTTGGGCGCATCTAGATATAGCTGGTCCAGCTTTTTCCAACTCATCGGAGGAAGAGAGAACCAAAGGCGGCACAGGTTTTGGAGTGCGTCTCCTCATAGATCTGGCAAGGAATTTTCGCAAACCCGAACTTGATGGAAAATAAATTCATTTATGCAAAAAAACTTAGAAGACGATCTAAAAGAAGCATCACAACTCCTTGCTGAAGCAAAAAATGTTTTGGTAGTAACCGGAGCCGGAATCTCTACCGATAGTGGGATTCCTGACTTCCGAGGGCCTGAAGGGGTTTGGACAAAAAATCCAGAATTAGAGAAGGCATCTAATATTGATTTCTACGTAAACGACCCAGAGATTCGGAAAAGCAACTGGCGAGTTTTTGCAAGTGGAGAACTTTGGCCAAATATTAAACCCAATAAAGGCCACCTCGCTCTTTTGGATTTAGAAAAAGCCGACAAACTTGGCACACTTGTTACCCAGAATGTTGACGGACTACACCATGCAGCCGGCACCGATCCAAACAAGATTGTTGAAATCCACGGAAACGTTCGAGAAGCAGTGTGTTTATCCTGTGACTGGAGAGACAGCATTGAAACCGTTTTAGAAAGAGTGCGAAATGGCGAAGAGGATCCACACTGTGATTGCGGCGGCATAATAAAAACTGCCACCATCATGTTTGGTCAAAATCTCGTCCCCGAAGACCTAAAGAGAATGCTTGAAGCCCTTGACTCCTGCGACCTTCTTCTCACAATAGGAACGAGTTTGCAGGTTTTCCCCGTCGCTTCCGTAATTGAAGGAGCAGTTCTACGTGATGTAAAAATCGTGATCGTCAATGGACAGCCAACTTCAAGTGACATCTACGCTGAAGTAGCTGTCCAAGGGTCAATTAGCGAAGTCCTACCTCTGATTCTTAATAGCGAAGATTCATAACGAAGAAATTAAACTTCTATTATGTCTTCATTTCAACAGATCCTAAGAGACGCAAAAAGTCGCATTGAAGAAACTGACTCTGTAGGGGCAGTCACACTTATCGCAGAAGGTTACAGAGTCTTAGACGTTCGTGAACCTGAGGAATATGAACAGGGAAGTGTTCCAAACGCTCTCCATATTCCAAGAGGAATACTGGAATCAAACATTGAGAATCAAATCCCAGATTATGAACAACCACTAATTGTTATGTGTGCAAGCGGGGTTCGTTCAGTTTTCGCAACTGAAACTTTAAAACAAATGGGATACACCACAGTGGTTTCCATGGATGGTGGCTTCAACCAATGGAAACAAAATGGATTTGATTGCGAAACTCCGTACACCCTTGCCGTAAAACAGAGAACAAAGTATCAAAGGCATCTCCAACTACCTGAGGTGGGAGAAGAAGGCCAACTCAAACTACTTAACTCCAAAGTATTGCTGCTTGGAGCTGGAGGACTTGGCTCCCCAGCTGCTATGTATCTTGCCGCAGCAGGCATAGGAACTTTAGGTGTTGTTGATATGGATTTTGTTGACGAATCAAATCTCCAAAGACAAATACTCCACAGCGTGGATCGAATTGGAATAAGAAAAGTAGATTCCGCAAAAGAGACAATTAATGCACTGAACCCGGATGTAAACGTAATTACATATGACACTCGACTTAGCGCAGACAATATTTTGGAAATTCTTGAAGGGTACGATGTCGTTGTAGACGGATCTGACAATTTCTCGAGCCGCTATCTGCTAAATGACGCATCAGTGAAACTCGGCATTCCAGTAGTTCACGGTTCAATTTTTCGTTTTGAAGGTCAAATCGCTGTCTTTGAGCCACGTGAAGGAGTTACATATCGTGACATGCAACCTCAAGCACCCCCTCCAGATGCTGCACCTAATTGTGCAGAAGCCGGCGTCTTAGGCGTTCTGCCAGGCATCGTAGGCTCAATACAAGCGTTAGAGACCATAAAGTTAATCCTTGATATTGGCGAAAGATTGTCAGAAAGACTCCTCATATTCAACTCTCTTGAAATGACTTTTCATGAATACGAAATTAAAAGAGACCCAGTAAATGAAATTACTTGGGAAAATCGTGACTCTATTTCAATAGTAGAGATTGACGAAACTTGTTTTCCCCCACAAGTAGATCAGCCTCCTTCGGCAACTTAAAGATGGGTAGAAAGGAAATCCTTAAGAAAGGGATATTAGGTCGCCTTATTCAGCGATTACCCCATGGAACGATCTCTATAGGCGGCGGTCTCCTTATTAACGGAATCACTGCTTATATTTTCATCACAATTTCTTCACGAGATTTGGGTGCTGAGGCCTACTCGCCAGTCGCCCTTTTATGGGCAATGAGTTTTCTTCTCGGCATCGGGTTCTTCCTACCTCTAGAACAAGAAACATCACGAATAGTGGCAAGTCGGATCAGTAGAGGAGAAGGTGTAGGACCAGTAATTCGCTCAGCCGGTCAACTTGGGGCGTCATTAGCTGGAGTCCTATTAGTTGCTTCTTTAGTGGCAAATCAGTGGTTCACCAATGAATTTTTCAACGGAGAAACAACGCTGTTCATAGGACTTCTTCTTGTTGTAATCGGACTCGGAACGGCACATTTGGTAAAAGGGACACTGGCCGGTCTCGGCCGGTTCAATAGTTATGCCCGATATGTAATAGGAGAGGGAATAGGGCGACTTCTTCTCGTTATCGCAGTTGTAATTTTTACCACAAAAAACGTTGGCGCATATGGGCTAGCCATAGGACTAGCTCCATTTATAGGAATCTTTACCGCGACCTATAAACAAAAAGGAGTATTTACGTCTGGACCGAAAGCAAAAATAGGTGACCTTTCTCGAGCTCTAGGATCATTATTATTAGCTTCAGTGTCAACTGCTCTCGTGTTAAATGCAAGCCCCCTAGCAGTGCAGCTTCTCGCGAATGATCAACAAATTGATGAGTCCGGAAAATTTCTTAACGCTTTGCTAGTAGCTCGAGTCCCACTTTTCTTTTTCCAAGCAGTCCAAGCAGCTTTACTTCCACGGTTATCAGGATTAGTTGGTCAAGAAAAATTTTCTGAACTATGGAAAGAACTAAAACGCCTCCTTACCTTAGTTATAGGTTTAGGTGCAGCCGCAGTCCTATTTATGACGTTGCTTGGTCCTCACATCGTAGTTCTCGCCTTCGGGGAAGAGTTTCGAGTAACCAGCGGCGATATGGCCTTACTTTCTTGCTCAAGTGCGGGACTAATGATCGCCTTATCACTCACTCAGGCACTAATCGCTTGCAAAGCACAAGGAAGAATGGCTTCCGCATGGGTAATAGGAGTCGGTGTCTTCCCCGCAGCACTTCAAATAGTTCCAAACGATCTTTTTCTAAGAGTTGAAATAGCGTTAATTGTCACCGTATTCACCACATCACTACTGATGTTTGCGTTACTCATGAGAACACTTCAGAAGGTTCCTTCAAATCAGATACAGAAAAACTTGTCAGAGAATTAGACCCTACTTCCATTCATATTCTCAATTATCTAAACTTAATCTTGGGTGGACCAAAAGTTAAAAAATTCATTTTCTCTAATACAAAGTAGAGCGGAAGACGTACCCCCAATGAGACAACGCAAGAAAAATAGATTTACGCGCCGATCAGCGTTAATGCTTGTTTTGGCTCTACTCTGCACCGGTTTAGCTGCTAGTCCTGCTGGAGCAGATGCCACATATGTAGTTGTTTCTGGAGACACGCTTTCCGGCATAGCGGAAGACCACGGTATTTCATTACAAGAGTTATTAGACGCAAATAATTTGGACGTAAACGACATTATTTATGTTGGGCAACAACTCACCATTCCAGGCGTTGAAGAGTACGTCACTAGCTATGGAGACTTAGTGGTAGAGGGCAGAGGTTGGGGCCATGGACGTGGTATGGGTCAATATGGATCTCTCGGGTATGCCATAGATGAAGGTTGGACAAGAGATCAAATTCTTGAACATTTTTATGGGAATACCACAGCTTCGGTTCTTGACCCACAAGAAATGACAGTCAGACTAAGAGGCCACGATGGTTCTTCCACAAAAGTTTATGTTGAAGACGCCATTCTTGTAGTTGGAGACGAAAATGGTAACTGGATAGAACTAGATGACCAAGCTGTAAAAATAACCCTTGATGGCAACTTAGATCGCTACTCCATATCTGTGGGATCTAATTGCGGTAGCTCTTTCACAGATACAGGAATAAATATCACAAGCCCCATTGTCAGAGTTCGCTCAGCCCACTATGCCCCACCAGTTAGCGGCAATGCTCTTGAAACCCCTCCTCCAGAGAACTCAAATGCTGGGTTCACGATAACCGAAACAGGAGGATCAACTACGGTCGATGAAACAGGCACCACTGACACCTTCACTGTTGTCTTGAATTCACAGCCAACATCAAATGTGGTTTTGACTGTGACCTCGGGTGACACAGATGAAGTAACTACAACCTCGCCCCTAACCTTTACTTCAGGGAACTGGAACACCCCACAAACGATTACCCTGACTGGCGTTCAAGACAACAGCGATGATGGAGTTCAAACAATCCCGGTTGTCCTCTCAATAGACGACGCTAATTCTGATGATGCATTCGATGGCCTTGCTGATCAAACGGTTTCCGTGACCGTTACCGAACCTGTTTTAACAGTCCTGAATACCGATGATGCAGACCTTGATGTGACTCTCCAATTATGTGAAGGATCAAATACGGCAACGTGGTATCGAGGAGAGTTAAGAGCGGCACGTTACGAAGGTAATCAACGCACGGTGAATGCCTTACCACTCGAACAGTACCTCCGATCAGTGGTGCCGCGGGAAATGCCGGCAAGTTGGGCAGACGAAGGTGGAGGATCTGGTGCTATCGCCTTACAAGTGCAAGCAGTTGCCGCACGGTCATACTCTCTCGCCGAAAGTCGTTACACCTACGCGAAAACTTGTGATACAACAAGTTGCCAAGTCTACGAAGGTAGAGAAAGCCGAAGCGGGGGCAGTCAATGGAGCAACGAAGACAGTCGCTCAGATACTGCTATAGCCGCAACAGCTGGTTTGGTTCGCATGTGGGGAGATCAAGTAGCACGTACAGAGTTTTCAGCTTCAACCGGAGGTCACACCATCACCGTTGATTTCCCTGGAGTGCCAGATGATGGAGATGATGTAGCAATCAACCCAGTACATCGATGGACCGAGGCATTATCTTTAGCTGATGTTTTAGCCGCCTACAACATAAATGATCTCTATGAAGCAGTTGTAGTTAGCAGAGACGGTTTTGGAGATGACGGAGGCAGGGTAGAGGATCTTGAACTTAGAACCCGTTCAGGACAAGTCGTTACTGTAAGCGGATATGACTTTCAATGGGAATTTGGATTGAAATCTAAGTGGTACACCATTGAATATGGGCCGCCTAACGCGAGTACATCTTTCCCAGAAGAGCGATACGACGAATACAGAGTAACTAGTGGGTACACCACAGAAGAGTTAGAAGGTCTACAAATGGCAGCAGATTATTTTGAGACCTCAACAGCAGAGATTCAATCTATCGCCGTTGGAATGGTCGCTTTCCTTCTCGCTCTAGCTGGAGACGGAACTGAAGTGAACCCAATAGAAAACCCACCTGAAGTCAATGGAGAACATGCAGTAAAATCAGCTTTCTTTGCTTCCGATGGATCACAAGGGGCTTTAGAAAGTGTTGCTTCAACCTTTCAGATGAATGGGGCTCAAAGCCAGAAATTCAGCTCCTACGTTCTTGTTTTCTTAGTGGCACTCGCACAGGCGCAATAAAGTTAGAACGTATCTAGAAGCTCGTGTAGTTGATTTCGGTAGCGCCTTTTATCAAAGTCAACTGACCGCTCAATAGAATTTTTTCTTATTGAATCAGCCCACGAACTATCAAAAATTAAATGGTTTGTTTTATCTACAAGGTCATTCAAATTCTCCCAATGAAGACCGTTTATCCCAGGTTGAACGATTTCCGCTGGACCTCCCTTTTCAAAAACAACTGGTATCACACCTGCGGTCATAGCTTCAACTACAGATATTCCAAAATGCTCAAACCGAGAAGGGTGAGTTAATGGCGATTCCCCAAGACCAGTCGCATGCCAATAAATAGAAGCACAGGAATAGAGATCCTCCAACTCACTGCCAGAGATATTTGCAACTACTTCTATAGCGGAACCTTCAGCAGCCTCTCTTATTTCATCTAAGTAATCTTGATCTTCTTCAGCACATCCACCAGCGAGAACTAATTTCCAACCATCGCTAATCAAGGCGCTGTCTAGACTCGTGAACGCTTTAATTAAGTCAAGGTGTTTTTTAGAGTGTCTTCCTTCGGGCTGAAAGAATCTTCCAACAGAAAGAATAATTTTCTCTTTTTCTTTGCCTACTACAGAACGAGAAGGAGGAGGATAAAGTATTTCACAATCACAGCCCCAAAGTTCCGAAACCCAGCACTTTGTATAGCTAGAAATCGCAAAAAATTTACTATAAGAATCAACCCAACTTAAATCGTGAGCATGTAGCCGCAAAGAGTTTTCAAGTCGATCGAATTTGAATCCTGTAGATCTAAAAAAGTGCCATAGAGGACGACAGATCATAGATTTGATTTTTGCCCTCATTCTCAAAGGGTCACCCGGAAACATCACGACAAAAACTCCAAATGGAGCACGATTTATAGCCCTACTAGAAAAAGAATGGTTAATAAACCAATCAAAATTTTCACTGATTTCTGAAGCTTCTAAATCCCCAGAAACCTGTTCAAACTCACAAAGAGAAAGATCAATGTTCAAATGTCTTTTAAAAGTGTCAACGTCTGGTTTATGTGGCCCTAAAAGAGTGACAGAGTGCGTTCTACTAAGCTCTTCAGCAAGCGACCCTGCACTTACTTCACCTCCACCAAGAGTGGACCAATGATGATTGTAAATACCAACTTTAATCATGACCGGTCTCTATTCTCGTTAGAGAGAAGATGGTCAAGCGAGTCAAGATAATGAGGTAACTGCGGGAAGCCTAAATCACTAAGACGACGATTTTCTAAAGTCGAATTCTTTGGTCTTCTTGCAGGCCGATTTAATTCTGAGCCGCTTATTGGAGATACCTGTTTCGGATCAGACCCTGCACATTCAGCAACGTGCTGAGCAAAATCAAACCAAGAAGTAGATCCACCATTCGTAACATGAACCACTCCAGTGACGTCAGATTCAACGAGTTTCATTACAACGTTAACTAAGTCATCAGTGAACGTCGGGCAACCAATTTGGTCATCAACAAATTTCAACTCTCCACCTTCGTCAAGTAAACGAAGAATCTTCACCAAAATGTTGTTTCCGTCAAGGCTCATCACCCAAGAGGTTCTAACGATAAGAGCTCCCGAACCAGCTAGTTGCTCCCCAAGGAGCTTGGACTGACCATAAACCGAAATCGGTTTAGTGGGATCTGTTTCAAGATAAGGACCATCCTTCTCTCCGTCAAAGACATAATCAGTTGAAATTTGTACAAGCGAGGCTCCGCATTTTTCTGCTTGTGTGGCAAGAAGACCTACGGCATGACCGTTTATGTTCATCGCCAATTCCGGGCTTGTTTCACATTTGTCTACATCTGTCAAAGCCCCGCAGTTAATGATCACATCAGGCCGGTAACTTTCGATGGCTTTCGAAATAGAAATTGGATCCGATATGTCCAGTTCAGAACGACTGCAAGCAAACAACTCATGATTTTGTACTTGGCGAGAGAAAGCTTTCCCAACCTGTCCAGCTCCGCCAGTTATCAAAATCCTCATGGCATACCCTTAAGAGGCTCCCACCACAATCGATTCTCTTGATACCACCGAATTGTTTCCGCTAAACCATCTGAGAATGAAATTTTAGGCTCCCAACCCAAACCTCTAATTTTCTCAGTATTTATGGAGTAGCGTCGATCATGGCCAGGGCGGTCTTCCACCCAAGAAATTCTGGATTCGTCACAATTAGTCAAATTCAAAAGATGATGTGTTAATTCCAGATTAGTAATTTCGTTGCTCGCTCCAATGTTGTATATTTCTCCCAGTTTTCCTTCACGAAGCACTAAGTCAATGGCTGTACAGTTATCAAAAACATGGCACCAATCTCTGATGTTTTTGCCGTCGCCATAGATAGGAACATTCAGACCATCAATCAGGTTCGTTGTAAACAATGGAATAATTTTTTCAGGAAATTGTCGTGGGCCGTAGTTATTTGAAGATCTGGTAACGACCACTGGAAGACCATGAGTTGCGTGATGGCTTAAAGCAATCAAATCAGATCCTGCCTTCGAAGCTGAGTAAGGAGAGCGCGGAGAGAGAGGATCGGTTTCCAAAAAGGAACCTTCAGAAATAGAGCCATAAACCTCATCAGTTGATATATGAAGAAACCTTTCAACACCAACTTCTCGGGCAATATCGCAAAGAACATTCGTGCCATCACAATTCGTACGTATGAATGCATCTGGAGAGACGATAGATCTATCAACATGACTTTCGGCTGCAAAATGAACAACTACGTCATGTCCAGACATCGCTGCTTCAACTGTTGATCGATCACAAATATCTCCGTGAATAAAATTGAAACGAGGATTGTTCTCTATCTCAACAAGGTTTGTTCGGGTGCCGGCATAGGTTAAGGCATCGTAAACAGTGACCTGATCGTCTGAATTATCAAGAACGTAACGAATGAAATTAGATCCTATGAAACCTGCAGCACCGGTAACGAAAAGACGCATATCAGGCTCTATTCATAAATTCTGGAATCATTTTCTTATCAAGGCTTTCTCTAAGCGGATTGTTTTGATCACGTTCTGAAAGTACTGGGTTAGATACTCCCCAGTCCGCGTTAATTATTGGATCGTTCCATGCCACACCAAGTTCATCTGCTGGGTTGTAGTAACCATCTACGAGGTAAGTGATTGTCATATCGGTAAGTGCTGCAAATCCATGAGCAACTCCAGGTGGTATGTAAATACCGGTGTGGTTATGAGAGCCATCAGGTTGTGCTCCTAAATCCATACATTGTGTGGCCCCATCTGTAGGGGAACCTGTTCTTAGGTCATGCAATACCACTCTCGCTGTTCCAAACGGGACATACCAGTAGTCGGCTTGGAAGCGATGGTAATGGAGTCCGACAATACTTTGAGCCTGGCGGTCGGCTCGGTTGCTTTGGATCATTTCCTTGCTGTCTGGCAGCCACTCTTGACGATAGGTTTCAACAAAAATTCCCCGTTCGTCAGAAAAAACTTCCGGGGTTATAAAAATGACATCTTGAATGATTTCCGATGGATGAATAGCAGTCATTTTATTTTCCTAACTCAGGTCAATTATTGAGTTATCACCCAATAATAAGGTATTTGAGTCTGTAGAAACTGTGCTCCCACTTACTTTACTATTGCTCCCGACAAGAGAAGCAGTGATTAACCCAGCTCTGTCAATAACACAGCCCTCCAATAAAACTGAATCTTCAAGGGTCGAGTCCGACACTCTTACTCCATCTCCTATTGAGGTAAATGGCCGTATATGACTGTCTGAAATTGTTACACCGTTTCCAATTGCAACTGGGCCTTCAATAATGGAATTAGAAATAACAGACTTTTCTCCGATTTGAACAACTCCTGAAATGGAAGTCTCTTCATCGATTACTGCGCTTTGCGCTATCTCACTATCAGCCTTACTCAAAACAAGACGATTGCATTCAAGTAGTGGGTCTTTTTTCCCAGTGTCTATCCACCACCCATCAAGTATGTCGTGGTCGACCACATGCCCGTTATCAATGAGCCACTGAATTGCATCAGTGATCTCTAACTCTCCTCTCTTTGATGGGCTAATTGAAAGTGCCGCATCGTGAATTGCGTCGGTAAAGAAATAGACGCCAACAAGGGCCAGATCAGAAGGAGGTTCTTTTGGTTTCTCAATTAGTTCAGTTACTTGACCATCATCGTTTATTACCCCAACGCCAAAGAAACTTGGGTCTTCAACTTTTTTAAGTAGAACACGACAGGATAATGAATAATCATTTCGATCATTCATGAATTGATGAACCATGCTTGCAAGTTCCAACTCAAGCATGTTGTCGCCAAGGAACATGACAAAATCGTCACCCTCTAAGAATTCTTTTGCGATCAAAACACAATGGGCTAGTCCAAGAGGTGCTTCTTGCGGAATCCAAGATACTTTTACACCCCACTTAGATCCATCCCCAACGGCTTCACGAACCTCATCTCCCGTCTCGCCAATGATGATTCCGATCTCCGTAATGCCTGCATCTACTAACTGTTCAATGCAATAAAAGAGGATGGGCTTGTTGGCGATTGGTACAAGCTGCTTAGCTCTTGTATTAGTAAGAGGGCGTAGGCGTACACCCTTGCCGCCACTGAGGATTAGCCCTTTCATACTTTCAGGTTACCTCTTCAAATACTGCTTCTCAGTTCATCAACTTATAGAGAAAGACCAAGAGTCAGCCAGAGTCGCTAGCGTTAAGAAAGAGAATCTGTCGGTACTTTTTGCATTTGAATGGTACTTTCAGAAATTAAGTTAATTTGACCTATAAATCAGAGCAAATAAATGAATTCATTAATTCCAAAAATAAAGTTAATAGTTCGAAAACTGACAGGAGCGGCTCAACTAGAAGAACGAATGAATGTCCGTTTGACCGAAATTCAAGAAAATATAACTGATTTATCTCAAAAAATTGAAAGCTTGGTGGGGAAAGCTGAGCATGAAGACTTAGTCAATGAGGTAAAGGGATTAGAAAAGAAAATAGATGTGGCTTTTTCCCAGTTGTCATCAGTGCAACGGGGGCTCGTGGCGGAGTCAAGAACTTCGCCACTTCCAAAAGAGGAAATTGTAGACAATAATCCGACACCCACACCTCCTCTTGATCGACTTGCCGCAGAGACAGTGTATGCATCCATTGAAGACAAATTAAGAGGATCCTCAGAGGAGATACGCAACAGACAATCCGGGTATATCAAATTATTAGAAAATGTACCTTCGGGTAAAAGCGTTGTTGATCTTGGATGCGGGCGAGGCGAGTTCTTAGAACTTCTTTCTGAATCAGGTATTGATTCCTTAGGAGTAGATTCAAGCGCTCTCGCTGTAGCCGAATGTCACGAAAAGGGATTTGAAGCTAAGCAGATGGACTTGCTTGACTACCTCTCTTCTTGTGAGGATGGGTCACTGCGGGCAGTGGTCTCATTTCAGGTTCTTGAACATCTATCTTTCCCCTCTTTGATCCAAGTCCTTGCTGAATCTTTCAGAGCGCTTATGCCTGGAGGGATCTTTCTCGGAGAAACACCCAATGGCGCAAACCTTGCCGTAGGAGGATCTACATTCTGGTTGGATCACACGCATGTTCGACCTTTACACCCAGAATTACTTAAGCATCTCGCTGAATTCTATGGCTTTACTAACGTTCGAGTTGATCTTGTTTCACAGCCAGAAGTTCCATGGAAATTAGAACCAGACGAAGATAAGGGGAACTCATCTTACGCAGAAGCAATAATTGGTCTCCAAGAATACGTGTTGAGCGGACAGGATGCTCTCCTAGTGGCTTACCGCCCAAATTAGTTTTGCGGCCTTCGTTCATTAAAAGCCACAACAACTCCTTCCAATAGTTTCTCGTAACGGCTAATTATTTGACTCCATTGATAATTTTCTTCAACATAAGATCTTCCATTGGTTCCCAACTCTTCAATTATTTCTTGATTCTCTAAAAGAAGATCAACAGCAGCTTCAAATTCTGCGAATCCATCGTACTTCAACGCTCCTCCGGACCGATCTGCATGTCCAGATAGAACTTCACATCGACCTTGAACAAGAGCAGCGCGTCGGAGAGACCAAGCCTCAGTTAAAGCCATAGAAAAACTTTCAAAATAAGAAGGTTGAAGAAAGATAGTACAGGCATCTATAGCATCCAACTTTTCTTCTTCTGGAACAAACCCCGTACTTATAACGTCTGGATGATCTGGGAGGTGCATTACAGAATCGCCAACAATAACAAATTTCAAATTAGAGGGGTTTCGCTTTTTGTAAGCAACGAAGTATTCAAATGCCTCAAGTGAACCTTTTCCAGGGTCAATCCGTCCAACATATAGAAGAAAAGGATCGTTCTTTAGATTGTAACGTTCACGAAATCGCTGTCCGTTTCCTTGAAGACTTAAGTCAGTGCCAACTCCAACAACATCTTCTACGGGGCGGTGCCCAAATCTTTTATTTACGAGGTCCGCTTCCTCTTGGGACAAGAAAGCAAAACCATCAGGAAGCCTAAATATCTGATCAAAAAGAGGCACTGTTATATGAGGTTCAACATGAGCGGTGGGTTGGAAAAGCGTTGGAACTCGCCCAGCAACAGCTTGCAGCCCTCGAATAGTTGGGTAATACAAATAGGTAAAGAAAATCATCACATCAAATTCGGAAACTTGACTTTCTAACCAACTTGACATTTCTATAGTTCGGGGTCCCATCTCATCAACCCAAAGTTCTTGAGTCGCAAGGGGAGTGGCATACCCTTCCCAAACCACTGATGCATCTACACTGCTGAATTTTTCAGGATTTCGTGGGCGATCAACAGGAAACCTCTGAACCGTGACGCCGTTTATTGTCTGGACCCCGGGTTCCAATTCATTTGCCCAGTCGGTGTAACTTTTCGCGCAACTGGTAGCAACAGTAACTTGGTGCCCATTTCTTACTAGATGTTCACAAAAGAGACGACAACATTGCTCGGACCCACCAGCAATATCTTCTCCGTAACGTTGAACGACGAAAAGTAGACGCATCAGATCACCTGAGAAAGGGAATCGAGAAATTTTTGATTATTTAGAGCAGAGTCATAATGAGACACTTTTTCTTTACCACGTTCAATTAAATTTCTCTTTAAAGAATCATTTTCAAGAAGTTCATTAACAGCTTCAGAAAAAAACTCTGGCCCTGCATCTTCAGGTAAAAGCATCCCTGCATCTCCTACCGTTTCAGATAGGGCAGAAGTTCTTCGAGCTATAACAGGCACTTCAAAAGACATCGCTTCAATCGCTGGAATGCAAAGCCCCTCATGAAGACTTGCAGTAACAAAAACTGAAGATCTTCTGTAAAGCGTCGCAAGTTCATCATCTTGTATTTGTCCAAGAAAAATACAATTTGGCACTCTTAGCCTTCGAGCCTGCTCAAGAGCTGCATCTTGTATCGCTGAAATAGTTGGAGGACCAACTAGAACGAGAGATGACTCGCGGCCCAAATGAACTGAAAGAAGATATTGCATTTGGATAAGGGTCTCAATTTTCTTATGAGGAACAGATTGACCCACAAATAAAAGTAAAGGCCCATTCGTTTCCCGATCTAGCCGGTAGTCCATTACAGCATTTGACGGCAGATTATGAAGTCGATTTGCCTCAACTCCGAGTGGAAGAACTTCAATATTTTCGTATTTATGATCAGCTAAACATTGGGCGTTGAATTCGGAGTCTGCAATAGTCAAGATCACTTTTGAGCGTAGCGACTCTAAATCTTTCCATCCCTGCCTTAGGTCGTCAGCGCGGCTTTTATCAACATCCTCAAATAAATCAGCAGGGGCGATGTTATGAAAAATCAGGATTACTGGATCTGAACACGTATCAAGAAAATCGTAAACTGCCGGATTCCCACCACTGGCATGAAAGACAATTATCCGTTTCGAGCGAGCGGACTGACCAAGTTTGTCAAGAAGGTAAACATCGTCTACACCAGGAGCTGGATGTTGGGCATAAATTTCGCTTGGCCCAATTTTCCGAAGAGAAGAACGAATCGAACGCGCCATGTTCGTTATAGCGTCTGTTCGTCCTGCTCCGACTAAGACTTGATGTATTTCGGTCACTTTGAACGAAGAGATTCTAATTCGGCTTCTATTAAACTAAGACGATCTAAGGCGGCAGATAAACGCTTATCAAGATCACTTCGGTTATTAAGTATTTCAGTTTGTCCGGAACCACCATCAACTTGTAACTCATCAACAAGCAAAATAAGTGCTTCAAACGCCTGATTAAGGGTGTTGGCATGTTGTTGAACTTGGCTAAGCACTCCACTGGTTTGACGAATAGTTAATTTTGCAATAACCCGATGGACCATACGCTTTAAGGGATTAGGAGACCAGGTTTCAATGCTCGTAGCATCAAAAGCGGTTGAAGATTTAAGGCGTCTTAGAAGAGATTGAAGATCATCTTCATCAGAGAAAAAATTGAAACCTCTTAATATCTCTTGGTAGTGACGGTCTAATTGATTTTCTAATCCAGGAGGGTAGTCACCAGCTTCTCGGCGCTCAGCAACTCGTTGTTTAATCTTCTCAAGGTAATCGGGAGAAACAGAACTCATGTTAGAAGCCTACCTTTGTTAGCCGACCTGACTATTCTTTCTTATGAACTATGAATAAATGCATGTGAGGTAGACGTGTACCTAAATCAAAAAATTGCAGTTGCAATTCCTTCTTATAAAGAAGAAAAGCAGATCAGACGAGTCTTAGAAACAATGCCCGACTATGTCGACCTTATTATCGTTGTTGACGATGCAAGCCCAGAGCCCGATCGTACTTGTGAGATTGTCAAGGAGATGATGAAAGAAGATTCCCGCATTCTCCTAGTCGCTCGTGAGGAGAACGGGGGAGTAGGCGCAGCGATAGAAGATGGTTACAGAGAATCCCTTGAACATGGAGCAGATGTCGTAGCGGTAATGGCCGGAGATGGCCAAATGGACCCTGATGAGTTGCACCGTATTGTTGAACCAGTTGCCAGAGGGAAAACGGATCTAGCTAAGGGAAATCGTTATAACTTACAAAGTGATTGGTCAGTTATCCCAAGGGTTCGACTTATTGGAAGCATCATCCTTTCATTTATGACACGACTTGCAACAGGCTATTGGACAATAGGCGACCCACAGAATGGCTATAACGCTGCATCTTCAAAATTGGTTGAACAGTTTGTTAGAAACGGACTTTACCCTCGTTATGGAGTGCCAAATGATCTACTTATTACATGCGCGGTTTATGGAGCGCGAGTTCAAGATGTTTCTATGGAGCCGGTATACGACGTGGGAGAACAGTCCAAATTAAGACCGAGCCGTGTCGCGTTCCCTATTTTTCTTCTTCTGCTCCGCGGATTCTGGAAGCGCATGTATTATCGCCATTTTTTGATCGAAACTACGCCAGTACCTCTGGCTTACCTCACAGGCTTATTGAGTTTTCTGTCTGGTCTCGGATGGTCTCTTGTTTTGCTGACTCGATCAATACAAGTAGCGGTCACAACTCCTGAAGTGGTAGCAGCAACTCTCTTATTTATGGGAGGAGCTATAGTGACTCTCCTAGCGGTTGTCCTCGACGTACTTTTTTCCAGTCGCATGATTGTCACCAACGAAGGCGAATCTAGTCTTTAGAATTTGATTCAACCCATTTTCAACAGATCATTTCAATTGGGCTCTAACGGCAAGATCGGCTATTCCAGCGCCAACAGAAGAGTTCGTTAAAGTGAAACGCTTTACTTCATTTGCCTGGGTATAGAGAGTTGAGCCATCTAGCGAATGAGCGCCTATATCTATTTCATACATACCTTCAAGTAAAGGCAAATTCTCAAAGACGAATGTCAAATCAAGTTCAGACCCCACTCCCGAAAGATCAACATTAAGTAACTTCGTATTGGAAGAGTGGACTACAGCACCCTCTATGGTTTTAATTGCGTAGGCGACCACCAAATCACTTATTGGTTTCGTTAAAGTCGCAATGACATTTATTCCAATTGGTTCATCAGATCGAACAGTCATAACCGGCCGATCTTCTGATTCAAGAGAAACAGAAACAATGCTTACCTCTTCAGTGGGAGAAGTCGAATGTGGCTCGGTTGAGTCATTTCTGGCATGAAGACTCTTTCGATAGTCAATTGCAGCTTCACGTGGACTGCCCTGAGAAATGATTCGGCCATGGTCAAGAACAATTAATTCATCACAGATAGACGAAGCAAGGTCAACATCATGAGTTACAAAAAGCATTGTTACACCCGATTCATTGAAGCGACGTATTTGGTCTAGACACTTCAATTGAAAGGCTTCATCTCCAACTGCAAGAACTTCGTCAATTAGTAAAACTTCTGGCTCAATATTTGCAGCCAAAGCAAACCCAAGGCGAGCAAACATCCCAGAGGAATAATGTTTCATTTGAGTATCAATGAAATCTTCTAACTCGGCAAACTCAACGATGCTGCTGAGGCGAGACTCTACTTCTAGTTTGGTAAGGCCCAGAATTGAACCAGCTAAATAAAGATTTTCTCTTCCAGTCAACTCAGGATGGAATCCCGCGCCGAGTTCAAGCAAAGCAGCCATACGGCCTCTCACTGAGATTTCACCGGAAGTAGGCGTAAGCGTTCCAGCAATACATTTCAACAACGTTGACTTTCCCGAACCGTTATGACCAAGAATTCCGGTCATTGACCCTTCGGGAACGTCAAAAGAAATATCGTGAATAGCATCAAATTCTGAGAACGGAATTCTTCCTAAATGTAGAGCACGCTCTTTTATCGTTCTGAATTGCTCTTTGTAAATTCGGAAAGTCTTAGTAACTCCCTCAAGAGAAATTGCATTTGTGCTCATCATCAAATCTTGTCTGCAAGTTGCGAATCAAGGCGGTGAAAGAGTCTCAAAGAACCCCAAAGAAGAATCAAACCAACGGAAAGAACGATGGCCAGATTTTGGAAGTATTGCCATAATGAGACATCGGGCAAGTATCCCGCAGGGGGATTATGTAGTGCTTTTTGGAAAGCAAGCACTACAGGAGTGATTGGATTGAGCATCGCTACCCAGTCGGAACTCCCTAATCGATCAGCAACTAAGTTGTAGTTATAAACAATTGGAGTGAGCCAAAACCAAGCAAGCAGTGAAATTTCTAAAAAATGTTGAATATCTCGGTAGTAAACGTTCAGGGCAGACAAAGTTATTGCCCCAGCTGATGCCAGAACAATAACTACAAGTAGAGCTAAAGGAAGAAGAGAGATTGCAGCCCAGTTTGGTTCATGCTGGAAAATCAATAGCGCTAAAACTAAAACACATGCTTGAAGAAAGAAGTGAATAGCCGACGCCCCAACACTAGCTAAAGGCAAAACTTCACGCGGAAACCAGATCTTCTTCACGATCGAAGCGTTTCCAATAATGGCTCCTGTCCCGCTATTAAGACTTGAAGAGAAAAAGTTCCATATCAGTAATCCTGATAATAGAAAAATGGCAAACATTGGAATACTTGTACGTAAAATTTCTTGAAACACTAAAGAGAAAACGACCAGATAAAGAAGAGGATTTAATAAAGACCAAATAAACCCTAAGACACTGTTCTTATACCGAAGCTGAAGTTCGGTTTTGGTTAGATTAAAGAGCAACTCTCGGTAAGAGAAAATTTTTCGAATACTTCGATTGTCCACTGATTTGCGACTCTTCTGTGAAGTTTTTTGTTTTTCAATCATTCGTTTCACTCCACTCAAAGCCTATCAGGGCACTTATTTAAGGTTGAGTCAGTTCTAATGGTCAGGATTCAAAGGCCCCCACTGTTTAGAATGATTCTGTGGTGAAAGACTATTTAACTGATTCCTGTAAACAAGATTTCTATCTCAGGTGAAGACATGAAGACGGTGCATCACGTAACTCCCACATTCCAGCAGCATGACGCTCTGGGGCAACATACGAAAGAACTCCACCACTTGGTTCAGTCATTTAACTGCCGGTCATTTATTTGGTCATCAGACAAGCGGCGTTCATCACCAGCGCGAAATGCAAAACGGCTCAAAGTAAGCGATTCAGGCGAAGATGTCATTATTTATCAAGCTGCCACTGGTTCTTCAGTGTTAGAAAAAGTTATGAAAAGTAATGCACAACTAATTATCAATTACCACAACATCACCCCCGCGACTTATTTTGATCAGTGGTCACCTGATTTAGCTTCGGAACTCCGAATGGGCCGCCGTCAACTTATAGAGCTATCAGATCGCACGAGTTTTGCTATTGCCGACTCTGAATACAATGCCGCAGAACTAAGGTCTTTAGGGTTCTCTGATGTAGTAGTCGTTCCTGTTTTATTCAAACTAGGAGAAAAGAAAGAAGTAAATGAGAGGATGGAGCCATTGCAAAATGGTTCTCAATGGTTGTTCGTCGGCCGCATCGTGCCAAACAAAGCGCAACACGATTTAGTCGCTGCCTTTGCTGCTTATCAACAAATGTATGACCGAGAGGCAAAACTCATCCTTATCGGAACTGGGCTAGCACCGTATGAGAAAGCGATTCAAGAATTAATTAGAGAGCTTGGTCTTCAACAATCAGTCAAATTGCTTGGAGCGACAACTGAGGAAGAGAAACGCCAGTACTTTCTTTCCAGCGATATTTATGTTTCTCTTTCAGAGCACGAAGGATTTGGTATTCCTTTAGTGGAAGCAATGCATTACGGGCTTCCCGTTGTTGCTTATGAAGCAGCCGCGGTAAGGGAGACTTTAGGGGGGAAAGGGTTACTGCTTGACTCTAAGAAACCTACTGAAGTCGCAGCAGTGGTCCATGAGATTCTTCAAGATGATCAAATACTAAATTCACTGGCTAGTGATGGTTACCAGCGCGCCGAAGAGTTGTCGTTTGAGTCGAATCTAGAGGAATACAAGAGAGTTTTATCTCCGCTAATTTCCGGCTGATTTTTGTCATTCAATTACAGCTACAACATCGCCGTTTCCGACAGAATCTCCTGAAGATACCCGTATTTCCATTATCTTTCCTGCTTTTTCAGCAAGGATATTGTTTTCCATTTTCATGGCTTCTAAAACACAAATCGGATCACCTATCTCAACGGAATCCCCAACTTCAACAAGGACTTTGATAATTGTTCCTTGCATAGGAACTCGAACTTCGTTAGTCCCCGAGCCACTTGCTGCTTTTTTCCCTTGCGACCGTCTTTTGACATTACGCTCAACACCTGAGTTATCGGGAACCCACATCGTCACGTCAAATCTTTTCCCGTTTACCTCAACAGTTGTCTCTTTCTTGAGAGTTGACTGGGAATCTTCTTGCTTTGAAGACTCTTTTTCGCTGCTGATTCCAGATAGATCAAGAGAATCTTCAACCCATTTAGTTGAATGAGAACAAGATTGGAAATCTTCGTGCTCAAGAATCGCTATATCTGCAGGGATTGTTGTAGCAACTCCACTAACCTCTAATTCGCTTAAGGCTCTTAGGGAACGATTGATCGCAGTGATCCTGTCTTTGCCCCACACGACGAGTTTCGCTATCAAGTTGTCGTAAAACTGACTTATTTCATCTCCCGATTCGTAACCAGAATCAAATCGGACTCCAAAGCCATCTGGTGGACTGAGTTCAGTGATTCTTCCAGGAGAAGGAAGAAAGCTCCCTCCTGCAGGGTTCTCAGCATTAATACGTATTTCAATAGCATGTCCTCGTATCTCTAAATCTTCTTGAGAGATATCTAAGGGAGACCCATCCGCAATTTTAAGTTGTTGTTCAACTAGATCTATTCCCGTTACAAGTTCGGTTACTGGGTGTTCAACTTGCAGACGAGTGTTCATTTCTAAGTAATAAAATTCACCATCTTCATAAAGGAACTCAACGGTGCCAGCGTTCGTGTAGCCGCATCCCTTCGCAACTTTCACCGCAGCTTCACCCATGGCTTGTTTTATAGACTCAGGAATATCCGGAGCAGGTGCCTCTTCAATAAGTTTCTGGTGTCTTCGCTGCGCCGAACAATCTCGGTCGCCAAGATAAATAACATTGCCATGTTCATCGGCAAGAATTTGAATCTCTATATGGCGAGGAGCAGTTAAATATCTCTCCATATATAGTTCGTCCCTACCAAAGTAGGCGAGAGATTCTCTTTGAGCGGAATCTATAGCGGACTCAACTTCCTCAGGAGCCGATACGACTTTCATTCCTCGCCCCCCTCCGCCGTAAGCAGCTTTTATAGCCACTGGATATCCATACGTTTCCGCAAAAGAATGCACCTGTTCAGGCGAAGTAATTAGTTCAGTTGTGCCAGGGACTCCTAAGACTCCAACATTTTCCGCTGCTTGGCGTGCACTAATTTTGTCCCCCATTACCTCAATGGATTCAGGTGGAGGCCCAATGAATTTAATACCTTTCTTCTCTATCTCTCGAGCGAAGTCGGCATTCTCGGAAAAAAACCCATACCCGGGATGAACAGCATCTGCTTCACATTCTTCAAGAATCTTCAGAATAGATTCCGTATTCAGATACGTCTCTGCAGCAGATTGCCCCGGTAAGGCGTATGCTTCGTCTGCAAGTCGAGTATGGAGAGCATTACGATCTAAATCTGAGTAAACAGCAACCGAAGTAATTCCAAGTTCCCGGCATGCCCTAATTACACGAACTGCGATTTCGCCTCGATTAGCGATTAAAACTTTTGAAAACACCCTCTAATGGTTACATAAATGAACGGCAACTCAAACCACCAAACATGGAAAGAATTGGAATTAATAGGCAAAAGCCTAATTAATACGCGATTTAAGGCCATTTACTATGTCTCACAGACAGGATCAACTAATTCAGATTTGATTTCTCAAGCCAGTCAAGGAGCAGAAGACGGGCTGGTTTTAACTACTGGACATCAAGTAAAAGGAAGAGGGCGATTAGATCGACTTTGGGAAGCCCCACCAGAAACTAACCTCTTATTTTCCATCTTAATTCAACCAAGAATCCTGCCCCAAAGCTTTCCGCTGGTTACTCCTGCTCTTGCATTAAGTCTCGTAAATGTCCTTGCTGGACACAGCGTAGACAGTCAAGTCAAATGGCCAAATGACGTCTGGTTAAGTGGAAAGAACCGAGGGAAAATCGCTGGAATTCTTGCTGAATCAGTAAAAGTAGATGACCTCTCTCAGAAGCTTGTTATCGGAATGGGATGCAATGTGGCTTGGCCGACTTCAAAAGACGAGGTCCCGTTTGAAGCCTCGTCCTTGAAAGAAGTCGGTTTAGATATAGAACCTAACGACCTCTTGTGTGCGGTCCTTCTGGAGTTCGAAAATCAACTTAATAAATTAGAGAATCCAAATGGACCTGAATTACTCCGTAAAGAATTACTTAAAAAATCAGCAACTATAGGCAAAAGAGTCTTAGTTCAACAACACTCCGGAGATATAGAAGGCGAAGCAGTGGATCTAGATCCATCAGGAGCGCTTATCATCAGCGATGGAGTAAAAGAGTATTCCGTTCTCGCCGGCGATGTCGTACACCTACGCGAGGCTTAATTTACGGATCCGTTTTAGAGGATTTAAGTTCGCTAAAAGCTTGACTTATCTTTTTCGTGGTTGAACCGGGACAGAAGGGCAGAACAAGATCGTCAAATCTAGAAATTGGACTTAAATCACGAGTTGAAGAAGTAAGAAAAGCTTCGCTGCAATCACTCAGTTCCTCTGGAGTGATATCACGCTCAACCACTTCCGCAATTTCTAAGACAAGTTCTCTAGTTATGCCTGCCAAGCATCCAGAAGCAAGTGGCGGGGTAACTAACTCTTCATTAATAACAAGAAAAATATTAGTTCCGGTCCCTTCACACAAAAGCCCTCCTGTGTTCAAGAACAGAGCTTCATCGCAGTCACGCTGATGAGCTCTTTCTAGCGCCAAGACATTCTCTGCATAAGAAGTAGTTTTTAGTCCAGTTAGAGCACCGCGTTCATTCCGAGGCCAAGGAACAATATGAATAGATTCAGAGGGCGGCCAGACTTTCCTTCCTTGAGTAGCGACTATAAGAGTTCCCGGATTATTCCCGCGGGCCGAACCAAGAACACCTGAACCGCTCGACCAAGTGACGCGAATTAATCCTGCTTCCGGATCAGCATGCAGCACAGCATCTATAGCTTCTTTGATCTTTTTTTCATCTGGGGGTAATAGCCCAAGCCCTTCAGATGAGTTCTTCAGGCGTTTCAAATGTCGTGTAAGAGCAAAAGGTCTCCCTTCATGGACTTGAAGCGTCTCAAAAACTCCATCTCCAACTATTACAGCGTGGTCATTAGGCAAGATTGCTTCCTGGCCCGGTTCAATTAAAGAACCGTTCACCCACGAAACTCCAGAAATATCCATAGTTAGTAGCGTAGACGCGACACCGGGTAAGGAATGGTCACTGATACCATTTCTTTGTGCCTTCTCTAGAACCCAAGAAATTCCGACGCACTTGGCCGCAGAGGACTCTTATCGTCTTCAGCCTTTCGTTCGTCGCTGTTCTTATATTTGCATCAGTACGACTCAACAAGTTTGATGATGCAGTCGGAAGCATTGTACGCATTGAGGTTCCCTCAGGAGTCTTAGCTGAAATACCAACAGAAGAACTTGAGATTCAAGAAAATTCTGACTCCCCACTTGTAGCAGTTAACCCAGCTTTTTCCCGTAACTTCCTAATCATTGGAACGGATAGCGCAGTAGGGTTAGATCCCTCTGATCCTGCTTCTCATAGAGATCATCCAGAAGGGTATGCCTTAGCGGATGTAATTATGCTTGTGCGAGTTGATCCGGTAAACAACTTGATCAATATGATGTCAATCCCACGAGATCTTTATCTTCCTATTTATAGTCAGGGCGACTATATCCGCGAAGAAAAAATTGCTTCAGCCATGCTTGTGGGCGGTTTAGAAAAGGGAGCCCCCACTCTCGTAGAGACCGTTAGCGTCAATTTTGACGTACCAATCCACAATTTCGTTGTGATGGATTTTCTAGGATTCGAACAACTTATTGATTTAATTGGTGGAGTTTCAATGTGGTTTGAGTACCCGATACGAGACCTCTCCTCAAAATTATCTGTGAATAATTCAGGGTGTAGCGAGTTTGATGGAAGAACTTCCTTGGCTTATGTGAGAAGCCGAAAATTAGAGGCTCTTGTTGATGGTTGGTGGCGTCGGGTCGGAGTTTCAAATGACATGGAACGAAATCAGCGACAGCAAGAATTCATGATAAGAATTTTAGAAGAATTGGTTAATCAAGGTATTTCAAATCTGCTGACTGACGATGCACTGCTTGAAGCAGCTGTTGAAATGGTTGTATTTGATGAACGGTTAACTTTGGGAGAGCTAGTAGATCTTGGTCAGGCTTTTGCGAGTGTGAGCAGTGACCAAGTAATTCGACATGTACTTCCTGTTGTTGATGCAGAAATTGGCGAACTTTCGGTACTCGAAAAAGGGGAAGGTTGGCAGTCTGCATTTGATGTATTTCGAGGTTCATATACTTTGGCGGAAAACGTTCCCATTCTTCTTGTTAACGCAAGAGATGATGGAATAGCCGGAACAGTCGAAGATTATTTAACTGATGGTGGATTCATTGTGCAGACGGTACAAAGTGATCTTCAAAATGAAACTGTAATTCGTTCATCTCCCGAACAATTCGAGGACTCGGTCTTTGTAGGCCGAATAGTTACGCCTGTTCCTAAATTTGAATTTGTTAATGGTTTTTCTGGCCCTGTGGAATTAGTGCTGGGAGCAGATTTCCAAGGACTCAATTGGCCACCAGCAGCCACTGAAGAAATTGAGTCAATCGCAGAAACTTATTTGAATTCGGGCACAGATGAAAATGCATTTTCGGTATTTGGATCTGAGGGTTCATTCATAATGAGTCCTAGAAGATTGCAGATTCGAAATTCTGTGGAAGGAGTAAATGGAATCCCTCCCGAGGGCGTTACTTGCGACTAGGGCCGGTCTTTCCATGGCGGCAAAACACCAAGCTGGTCTGACAAAGAAAAATTTGTACTTTCTGAGGTCAGATTTGGAGAGTAAGCAGGATCATTCTTCAAAGAATCTTCCCAAAGGCTAATAAATAAATCAGACTCTTTAGCTAAGCGCTCTCTTTGTTTCGGGTGCTCGTCGTAGCCGCGAGTTAAAGATTCATGATGAATTAATTCGGCGAATGGAGTCCACATCACGCGATACCCAGACTCTCTTACCCTTAGACAGTAATCCACATCGTTGTAAGCGACAGCGAGTTCCTGGTTCATGCCTCCCAGTTCGTCCCATAATTCTTTTGACGTCATCAAGCATGCTCCGGTAACTGCAGCAACGTTATGGGCGATAGCCAGTCTGTTGCGATAGCCAAAGTTTTCGACAGGAAAATATTTGTGGGCATGACCAAAAAGACTTCCTAAGTTCGGGCTCAACCCTGCATGCTGAATGGTTTTATCTGGATAGCGGAGTAGAGCACCTACCACTCCTACATCTTCTCTGCTGGCTTGAGAAACCAATTCTTGAATCCAGTCGCTGCCTAGCACTTCTATGTCATTGTTTAACAAACATAGGTAGTCCCCAGTAGAAGCGCTTGCTGCAATATTGTTCATTGATGAAAAATTAAAATCTCCCTCAAATTTCAAAACCCGTGTGTCTCTTCTTTTGTCTACTTTTTCTAGTAATTCAAGGGCACTTTTTTCGCTACTTTGGTGATCAATTACAATTACTTCAAAATTTGAGTAAGTACTTGATTCATAAATTCCACTTAAGCAACGCTGAAGAAGTTCTGATTGATCCTTACTAGGAATCAGTATTGACACTTTCGGGTCCGGTTTTGGAAGAGGCCAATGAATCCGCCGCGTGTTTAAACAGGACCCTTGAGACACAGAAATTTCATCGTTGACTTTGCGGAGGTAGTTAGTGATTGTTGCATCTAGAAGAAATTGTTTATGTTGTTCTGGCACAGAACTAAGTACAAGAGGAAGGCTGCTTATAATTTCGTCACCAAAATCTGCATAAACGGTTAAAGCAATTTCAGTCAAATTCTTTAATTCAGAAAAATTCTTACCTTCTTTGACTATTTCCGAAATAACAGAATGATGAATAGCAATAAGTGGCCCCACTCCTTCTCCGCCAAGAATAAGATCCAAATTCCACGGCGGATTAGCTCGTATGCCGGTAAAAACCTCTCCGTTTTTCTCAGCAGAATCAGGAATGATCATTCGTACTTCTGGATTTTTTTCTGCATGGCTAGCAAGAGAAAAGGTAGTAGCTTCATGGACTTCAGCTTCTGCGTCAAGAAAAACAAACCACTTTCCCGCCCGGGTGAAATCCAAAGAGTCAAAGTTTTCTAAAAGTAGAGTTTCCAAAACGGGGAGTCGTTGGCGCTCAATCCCATTTGTTTGTTTTACATTTTCGTATTCGTTGGAATTAACAAGAACAAATGAGAAAGAAGGAAGTTGCTGAAGATTGATTGATTCATCAATGAACATGAGGTCTTCTGAGTCCAACGACATAAATCTTTCCATCCACACATCAGGAGAAATAATCCCGTCATTAATGCTCGAGGCCAAAGGAGCTTGGTTATATCTTTGAATTAGACGAGTTCGAAAACTTCTAAGGTCTCTGGCCCGGATGATTTGCAAGACCGTTCTTAAGTTCCGTCGGCGAACACCTAACCGTAAGACATCAAGTATGGCAGATAGCACTACTCGGTTTAAAAGCCTTAATGGAGAAGAGCGATAAATGACTATTTGTACAGAAGTTAGCGTTAGCCCAGTGACTTCTATCTGTTTCTCCTCTGAAGAGAAGTTAAAGATCTGATCAAAGTTTCCACGGCGGTTTTTTCTAAACCGGTATCGTTCGCCCGAACTATCCGTAATAGATGCCCCAGATAAGAACTGATTTTCAACATTGGATTTAATAGAGACTCTATTCCAGCCTTTTACATTTTCAGGTGGAGTAACCCTAAGTAGATCTGAAGGAGCAGATGAAATCAGTTCAATGGCATGCTTTCTTTTGTTGATTTGCTTCCACTCAAAGTTCTCCATAAAAGGAGGGTACCTGCCAAAGTCTCTCCCTTTCGTCGTCGGGTACCTTTAGCCGGTATACCGTGGTAAGGGATAAGTTTATTTAAGCCGCGGGACAACAAGGAAAATAATGAATTTTCAGCCTCATTTAGCAGTTAATTTATTGTCAATTGTGCCGGGACGCATTGGTGGAGCAGAAGAATATGCAGTAAGAACCCTGCTCGCTTTCTCTAAGTACAGATCATCAGATATCCGCCCAATTTTGTATACAGTCAACTCCTTTGAGCAAGCACACCCAGAGTTAGCTGAAAGTTTTGAAATCGTTTCTTGCCCCATAGACGGAGTTGTCCGCTCTCGAAGAGTATTAGCGGAATCAACTTGGCTGAAAAACAAAACTAAATCAGCACTTGCAGTACATCACCTAGGTGGACGATTACCGTTTCGAACCAACAAACCATCGGCTGTTACTATTCATGACTTACAGCCATTAGATCATCCTGCAAATTTCTCTCCGATTAAAGCCGCTTATCTGTCATGGGCTATTCCTAGATCTATTCGCCGAGCAGACGTCGTTGTAGGGGTTAGTGATTATGTGGCAGAACGCATTCGGACAGGGTTCCCCATTGATCCCGAAAAGGTAGTTACGGTCTCTTCCGGAGTTCAAGAAATAGCTAAGCAGCCTGCTGAACCAAACATGACTCCAGTAGTTCTTTATCCTGCAGCGACTTATCCACATAAGAATCACTTAGTCCTAATTAAGGCGTTTGAAGACATAGCAGATCGTCATCTAGGAGTTCAGTTGATTTTGACTGGGGCTGCTGGAAGAGCAGAACCAGAGATTGTAAAGGCTATTGAACAGTCTCGACATGTTGATCGTATTGAACGAACGGGACGAGTCTCACCCGAAGTCATGAAAAAAATTATAGAAACAGCAACTGTCTTGGCTTTTCCCTCAACTTATGAAGGATTTGGACTCCCAGTTCTTGAAGCAATGGCAGCTGGAGTTCCTGTTGTGGTTAGTTCAGACACGCCCGCCGAAGAGATTCTTAACGAACCAAATTTGACAGTTCACCCCGAAGATGTTCAAGGATGGGCGCGCACACTTGAAAGAGTGATTCTCAATAAGCAGGAACGCTTTGAAGCCGCGTCACAAGGGTTAATGAGGGCAGAGAAATATAAATGGGAGAATTCGGCTGAACAACTAGAAAGAGCCTGGCATCAACTTTTATCAAGAAATAATCAGTAAATGCGACTCCTAGTTATTTCTCCACATTTAGAACCAGATACCGCCCCAACGGGTGTCATTATTTCCGCAATTTTGGAAGAACTAAGCCAAGCAGGAATAGACATTCATGTAATTACTTCTTTGCCTTGGTATGAAAAACATAAGGTAGCTAAAGAATGGAACATTAAAGGTTTACGTCGTTTTATCAGAACTGATTCTGAGAAATACGGGAAAGTTACTCGTTGTTATCCTTTTCCGTCTTCAAAAAATTCTTTAGTCGCAAGATCACTAGGCTTTGTAGGATTCACAGCTTTGAGTGCAATACCCGCTTTGTTTAATCGAACAAAGTTTGATGCAGTAATTACGATTTCTCCTCCTTTAACTCTTGGTCTTGTTGGATGGATGGCTTCTCGAAGGCATCGCTGCCCACTTGTGCTTAATGTCCAAGACATATTTCCTGATGTGGCGGTTCAAGTAGGAGCGATAAAGTCTCCTCGTGTGATCAGCATTTTTGAAAAATTAGAACTTTTTTGTTATAAAAAAGCCAATGCTATTTCAGTTCTCTCTCAGGATTTAGCACAAAATGTAAAATCAAAAACTGGATTTGATGACTCAAGAGTTGTAGTCATTCCCAACTTTGTTGATACAGAAAAGATCCTTCCTCTAAACCAAGGCACCGTCTACCGGGAAGAACTAGGTCTAGGTGACCGGATAGTAATTATGTACGCAGGAAACCTTGGTCATTCTCAGTCCCTGGATCTACTCATTGAAGCCGCCAACCGCCACCAAGATCGCGATGACGTTGTATATGTAATAAACGGTGGAGGAGTAGCCGCTAAAGAGTTAGAACAAAAGGTAAAAGATCTTCCGAATTTTGTATTCACTGGCTTTCAGCCAATTGATCGCCTTCCAGAGGTACTTGCATCGGCGGACATTCACGTCGTGCTTTTAAAACAGGGCTTAGGAACAAGCAGTCTTCCATCAAAGATTTATTCCATATTTGCAGCAGGTCGACCAGCTATCGCAAGTGTGGATCCAGAAACTGAACTATCAAGAGTTCTTTCTGAAACAAAAGCAGGGATAGCTGTCAAACCCGAGGAGGTTGAAGAGTTTATTGCTGCTATTGAAAGATTGATTGATAATTCGGCGGAGAGAACTGAAATGGGAACCATGGGTAGATTATGGATAGAGAAGCAACCCACGGCAAAAATTGTTGCAGAAATCTATAAAGATTTACTGGAACGTTTGAATAAGTAACGCATATAACGCAATAACGAACCAAACCATTGTTTATACCTGTAACGTAAAGCACTATGGCACGTGGAGAATCAGGTAAAAAAGTAGCGCGCGCTGCTCGTGTTGGCGGGACTAGCGGTAGTGGGGAAAGAAGACCAATAGGTTACCCGATAGCGCTTACCCTGGTTTTAGTTCTTGGTCTGCTTTTAGTTGTATGGTCACGTAACTCTCGAGAGGCCACTTCGGCTCCTCGGGTAGGAGACCATTGGCACTCCGCTTATGACATTTATGTGTGTGAAGATTGGCGTGGAAAGATAGTCAACGAAACTGATCCAAACGGTATACATACTCATGGTGATGGGCTCATGCATATTCACCCTTTCAACTCAGAAGCATCTGGTAAAAAAGCAGATTTCGGTCAATTCTTTGGCGCCTATGGAGGGTCAATAAATGATTCTTCTCTCCAGTTAGATACCGGAGAAGTTATTTCTGAAGGCGAAGATTGCAATGGGCAACCAACAGTTCTCAAAGTTGCGCGTTTTGATGCTCAAGATAGAGATCGCGAACCTGAGATCATCACAGAAGGAATAGCTGATATTAGATACTTGAAGAATCTTGAAGCGTTCACCATTGCGTTTGTTCCAGAAGATGTTGATCCGCCCCCACCTCGACCTGAACGGTATACGTTCTTAGAAACTGTTGATCCTCGAGCAATACAGTCAGATAATTTGAACGTAGTTACTACTACATCCGAGGGGTAAGAGGCGCCGTGAGAGCGGTTGTGCTTGTAGGCGGGTTTGGCACCCGACTAAGGCCCCTTACTCTCAATATGCCAAAACAAATGCTCCCCATAGTTGGTAAACCAATGATTGAGCATGTTGTAGAGAATTTAGCAAGTCATGGGGTTACAGAAGTCGTTCTATCTTTAGGCTTCGCTCCAGATGTCTTTCAATCGGCTTACCCCGAAGGACATTGCAATGGAGTGCCGATTCAATATGCAATTGAGCCCGAGCCTTTAGACACAGCTGGAGCGATTCGCTTTGCAGCAGATTCGGCAAATATTGAAGAAACTTTTCTCGTGCTTAACGGTGACGTGTTAACTGATCTAGATATACAGAGCTTGATTTCGTTTCATGAAGAGGTAGGTGCAGAAGCATCAATCCACCTGACCACCGTTGACGACCCTTCACGGTACGGCGTGGTTCCGACAGATGAAAGAGGTCAAGTTCTGGGTTTTATTGAAAAACCTTTAGCAGAGGATTCTCCAACTAATTGGATTAATGCTGGCACTTATATTCTCGAACCCTCAGTTCTCAATCGAATAACTCAAGGTAGAAGAGTATCGATAGAAAAAGAGACATTTCCTAGCCTTGCTTCGGATTCTGCACTTTTCGCTTTCCAATCAGAAAGCTACTGGATAGATACCGGCACTCCAGCTACATACATTCAAGCACAACTAGACCTACTTGAAGGAGGTGTGCGAGGTTTCACAGATAGTGGAATAGACCCAACAGCAGTTATAAGTGGAGCGGTGGAACACTCGGTAGTTGGAGCCGGAGTAGTCATTGAAGAAGGTGCTCAAGTAAGCGGATCAGTACTATTAGAAGGAGTGCGGGTAGAACGAGATGCAATTGTTTCTGATTCAGTTATTGGGTTTCAATCTTCAATAGGTCAAAACGCAAACATTACTTCTTTTTCAATTGTTGGACATGGAGTTAATGTTCAACAAGGAGAAGAAATTACTGAGAGCACTTTGGCCAGATGATGAATGGAAATACTGCAATCGTTACTGGTGGAGCAGGATTCATCGGATCGTCTTTAGTCGATCGCTTACTTGCTACTGGAAATAACGTTGTAGTGATTGATAATTTGACTACTGGCCATTTGTCTAATCTCAATGAATCTAGGAAGTATGGCGAAGAAAGACTTCGATTTGAACAGCTTGACGTTCGTAGTCGTGAAGTTACTGAAGTCATTGCGGATCTGAAACCAGAGACCGTATTTCATTTAGCAGCCCAAGTTGATTTGAGGCATTCTGTCAGCGATCCGATGCTAGATGCTGAGACAAATATTATGGGAACATTGCGAGTTCTAGAAGGAGCTCGTAAGAGCAATGCGAACAAAGTCGTAGTTGCTGCAAGTGGCGGAACTCTTTACGGGGCCCAAGACCCTGCACTTTTACCCTTTAAAGAGTCATTGAGCCCGAACCCAGGAACCCCCTACGGAATATCTAAAGCGGTGACTATGAATTACCTTGCTGCCTATGAGGATTTATATGGGTTAGATGGAACGGCCTTAGCGCTAGCAAATGTTTATGGGCCTAGACAAGATCCACATGGTGAGGCTGGAGTAATAGCGATTTTTGCCGGGCAGCTATTACGCGGAGAAGAGTCCACAATTTTCGGCACAGGTGAGCAGACTCGTGACTTTGTTTATGTAGATGATGCGGTTGACGCTTTCATACAAGCATCAGAAATTGAAGGAATAAAATTCTGCAATATTGGAACAGGCATAGAGACTTCCGTAAATAGTCTGTACCAAAGTATGGCTTCATTGATTGGAAGCTCCTCACAGCCGCAGCACCTTCCATCTCGCTCAGGAGAGTTAGACCGGTCAGCTCTTGATCCAACCTATGCTCAAGAAGCATTGGGTTGGCATTCAAACATTTCTCTTGAAGAAGGACTTCTGCGTACTATTGAGTGGTTTAAAGAGAACTAGCGGAAAAGATCTTCGTTAGGTTTACGTAATAAATCATCTTTTACACTCCCATCGCCAAACCATTCTGGATCAACTCCCCGCAAAATCGCGACAGGAACACCTGTTGACTTTCCCATAACCAGTTCTGCAGCAGAAGCTAGTTCATCTGCAACTGCTACTTCAGTAACTTGCAACTCTCTCCCCAAAGCATCAGTGGTGCCGCGCAAATCAACTACCGGCAGCAATCCTGCAGATCCAATAGCGACATCGGTTACTCCTCGGCGCCATGGGCGTCCAAAAGTATCACTAATAATCACAGCGACATCCAGTGAATAACGATGAGAGAGAGCGTCTCGTATTCTTCGTGCGGACTTATCTGAGTCAACCGGCAACAAAGCAGCTTGTCCTTGCTCAACATTCGAGAGATCAATTCCAGCATTCGCACAAACAAATCCATGCTTGGTTTCTGAGATGATCAACTCACCTCTTCGTCGCAAAATCCGAACGGACTCCTCTTCAACGAGAGGCTTATGCCCTATTTCGGGATCTATTTCAACGAGTCGGTCTTCTGCTTTTGAGACAATCTTTTGAGTCACAACTAAGACGTCACCATCAAGGATCTCAATTTGATTGTTCTTGCAGGATTGGAAAATTAGTTCAGCTAAGTCATCACCAGGTTTAATCTCAGGAAGACCAGGAATAGGAAAGATATTAAGCATCACTAAACATCTAACACAGTTGAGGCCAAAGATGCAGAAACCGAGGGCGAACTCATTACTGTGTTCGTTACTAGACAACGCATTCCTAAAGACTCAATTGACTCTTTGTAGGTTTCGTCAGCCTTGTCAATTACTAAAGTAGCGACAAGATCTTTGTAAAGATGCGCTATACCAAGAACTGAAGGTTCATGCCCGAGTTCGCTCATCATACGATCAGCTGGACCTTTCAAAGCTAAGCCATTGATTATTGGTGAAATCGCTACAGTTGATTCACGTCTAGATTTTATAGCGGAATTAATCTCACTGATTGACAATATCGGTCCGATAGAAACAATCGGATTTGATGGAGCGATAACAATTTTTTCTGCTTGATGAATCGATTCAATTACATCAGGGCCTGGTTTTGCTTGCTGAGATCCTTCAAATCGAACACTTTCGACAGCAACCGCATGCTTTAATTTGACAAAATATTCTTGAAAACTTATTTCCTCTCCGCTTTCAGCCAGTGTGACAAAGGTAGAAATCTTGCTGTCACTCATGGGTAATAATTTGACTTCAATTCCAAATTTGCAAGCAATTTCAGCAGTGACCTCTGTCAGAGAACCCCCTTCAGACAATCTATTTGTTCGGAAGAGATGAGTTCCAAGATCCTTATCTCCGAGTTGAAACCAAGTGGCTCCACCGAGAAAATCCAAAGACTTCATCACATTCCAGGATTCTTCAATGATGCCCCATCCTGTTTCAGGGTTATCAACCCCAGCCAGTGAGTACGTGACTGTATCTATATCTGGAGATATATGTAACCCGTGCAAAACAACGTCATCTGCCGTGTTTATTATTGCTTTTAACTCGCTTGGCTCTTTTATAAGGCTTAGCCCTTTAAGGAAACGAGCGGCTCCTACTCCACCAGCAAGGGTGACAATCATCTTTGTTTCGGGTTGTCTTTTAGTAACTGCAAGTCTGAGTCGACCATACCTGTTACTAAATCAGCAAAACTTGTCTTTGGAGCCCATCCCAATTCTTTCTTAGCGAGAGAAGCGTCTCCGACAAGAAGATCAACTTCGGCTGGCCTAAAAAACTTCTCATCAACAGTTACATGGTCCTCATATGAAAGATTTACATGATTGAAGGCCAATTCTAAGAATTCTTTAACGGAGTGAGTTTCACCCGTGCAAATAACAAAGTCTCCGGGATTTTCTTGCTGAAGCATAAGCCACATCGCTTCAACGTAGTCTCCCGCGAATCCCCAGTCTCGTTTGGCATCTAAGTTACCTAAGGAAAGCGAACTGGCATGTCCAAGAGCTATTTCTGCAACTCCATGAGTGATTTTTCGAGTAACGAATTCTAAACCTCGGCGAGGGCTCTCATGGTTAAAGAGAATGCCTGAACTCGCGTGAAGGTCATAACTTTCACGATAGTTCACTGTTATCCAGTGGCCATAAACTTTAGCGACACCATAAGGACTGCGTGGATGAAATGGCGTTGACTCTGTTTGTGGAACTTCATGTACTTTCCCAAACATCTCGCTGGAACTAGCTTGGTAGAAGCGGATACTTGGATCAACGACTCTAATTGCATCAAGCAGTCTTGTTACTCCAAGCGCTGTGGTTTCTCCAGTAAGAACTGGTTGAGTAAAAGAAGTTTGAACGAATGATTGTGCTGCAAGATTATAAACTTCTTCTGGCTTATGTGATTCAAGTGCTTCCACCAAAGACATTTGGTCTAGAAGATCGCCTGGAACAAACTCTATGTCGTCCATTAAATGACCGATTCGTTCGTAGTTCACCGTTGAACTTCTTCTAACCATTCCGACTACTTTGTATCCCTTGGAAAGAAGCAACTCAGCCAAATAGGAACCATCTTGTCCGGTGATACCCGTAATTAGTGCCTTTTTACTCATTTCCATTCCCTAGATTTCTCTTAGTTCTTTTGATGGGATCAATATGGTCCATAGTCATTCTGCCAAGGAAAGTTGTAAACGCCAGTATTCAAGTAAATCAGAAAGAGTTTGATCCAAAGGAATTTCTGGCGACCAGCCCGTATCTTTTCGGATTTTTGATGGGTTTCCGCACAAATCTGGCAGGTCTATAGGCCTAAGAAGACTCGAATCAACAACTAGTTTCATTGGCGATTGCGAAAGACTTAATAGTTTTTCAGCAACCACTTCAATGCTAGTGGACGACCCACTACACACGTTGTAGGACTCACCTGCTTTCCCATGAAGCGCTAATAAGCGGTAAGCACGAACAACATCTCTAACATCAGTGAAATCTCTGCGAGCGCTTAAGTTCCCAATAGACAATTCAGAGACTTCGTTAATTTCATTATGTGCAATTCGAGCTGCTAGGGCGGAACATACAAATTTTTCGCTTTGGCCTGGCCCTAGATGGTTAAAAGCGCGTACGCGAATTACTTCTTGGTCGTGGCCGAGATAGGCCTGAAGAGCCAATAAATCAGCAGCAGCTTTAGAAGCAGAGTAAGGAGAAACCGGTCTGAGGGGGGCATTCTCATCTAGAGGCAGTTGATTAGAGTCAACAACGCCATAAATATCAGCACTCGTTACTGTTATGACTCGTGTGGCGCTACTCAAGGACCGAGAAGCCATCAAAACATTTAGTGTGCCTTCGGTATTTGATTTAAATGTTTCAGCGACATGATCCCATGATCGACCAACATCAGCTTGCCCAGCTAGATGGAAAATAACATCAGGAGTGGCGTCATGTATCAATTCAGTAAATCCGTCTAAATCACTCAAGTCAGGGCCACCAGAAATAATGTCCGTCTGAACGACATCATCTCCAGATTCTTCCAAGTGCCTAATAAGGTATTTACCAACGAAACCGCCGGCTCCAGTAACTAATGCTTTCATTAGCGAGAAAGTGTATAGATTTGTATCACAGAAGAAACTGTACGCCAGACTGCCTCCCTCAACACCCTTAGTAGCGCTAAGGTCCGATACAGGTGAAAGTTTTGAAAGAATCAAACCAACCTGAAGAATTAGCTCCAACCACTTCTGGGGACGTTTTTGTTCCCAAAGTCCAGTTAGTTTTGGTGACCCATAACCCTGGAGAATGGTTTGAAGAGGTGCTTCTAGGGATAGCAGAACAAGATTATGCATCCCTTGAAGTAACTGTCGTAGATACAACTAGACGCGCAGTTATCGAAGAAAAAGTAAAGTCATTGCTCCCTCAAAGCAGAGTTCTGCATTTGAAGAGATCTCCAGGGTTTAGTGCACTTACTCCAAAGAACTTAAATGCATCTGAAAAGGATCTTTTTTACTTCTTTATCACTGATGATCTTGTGCTCGATGCAACCGCGGTTCGCCGTGTAGTCGAATCAGCTCTTGAACTAAATGCAGGGATAGCGGGTCTAAAAGTTTTGGGTGGGGAAAACACAGAAATTCTTCGTGAAGTTGGATCTTCGATTGATAGGTATGGCACCACTGTTCCTCGCCATCAAATAAACGAGATTGATCAAGGTCAATACGATGGAAGAAAGGAAGTGTTTGCTTCATCCTCTTCAGCGTTCTTAGTGCGGAAAGATTTATTTGAAACAATTGGAGGATTTGACCCACTGTTAGGTTTAGTAGATGGCCATACAGACCTCTGTTGGCGTGCACGACTATTGGGAGCAAAAGTTGTCTTAGCTTCTAATGCAGTAGGTCGAAATGTACTGACTTCTGAACGGCAGGAAAGGACACGACGACGGCGCGTTGACTCTACTCGTTTTGGACCCCGGCATCGGATACGTATGATCTGGGCAAATCAAACGATTTCTAAAGCATCAGCCCTTTCGTTAGAGCTACTTTTTCTCACTATTCTCGGAGCAATCTATGGACTGGCTCGAGGAAAATTTCGGCATGCTCAGTCTTTACTAAGTGCATGGATTTGGAACTTCCGCCATTTGCCTAGTGTTCGAAATCGCCGTTCATTTATTTTTAAGAAAAATACAACTACAAGTATTTCCGATGACGTTCTTGGTGATATGGCTGGAAATTCTCTGAGGAGAGTAGTTACTGGGAGAGGGCCTGAAGAACAAAAGAAAGAATCAAGTATTTCTACGCGGTTGCAAAATTTCTGGGTGGCTTTGTTTGGGCCCGGCGGACTAGCGCTTCTCTTTGGCATTGCAGTTCTAGGGTTCGGGTCACGGCATTTATTAACCAGAGGCCTCCCGGCAGTAGGCAGATTTCAACCGATTCCAGAAAATCCTCTGGATCTTTTTCATTCCTGGTGGACAGGTTGGAGATCGACAGCCGGAGGAATACTTGATAACGGAATTGACGGATTAGCTCTCTTAGGTGGTTTGGGATGGATCCTCCCCTTTGACCCAGAAGTAGTAATGGCAATTGTTGTCTTGGCGGTGTTCCCAATTGGAGCAATAGGTATATGGCAACTAGTCCAGCCGGTTGGAGGGGGAAGATCACGGGCGGCTGCTGTGACCATCTACTTAGCCATACCAACGCCTTATCATGCAATAGCTGAAGGAAGGTTTGGCCCTCTAGTCACCTACGCTCTGCTTCCTTGGATCATTCATCGGCTTTCACTAGCTCAAGGAGTTGTTCCGTATGGTGAAAAAGGAGGCGACCCTGGTCCAGGAGCAGTGATTAGGAATTTCTGGTCTGACGTTACGGCCTCAGGTCTACTTCTGGCGCTTGCGATCTTCTTTGAACCATTAATTGTTATTCCAACCGCAATAGCAATCACTGCTTTGCTAATAGGAAGTCTCTTCGCTGGGAGTTCTGCAGGGTTGCTTCGTCTTGTACTTGTATCTATTGGGATGTCAGCGATAGCAGCCGCAGTTCATTTTCCTATCGTGGCGGATTTAATAAACGGACAGCCGTTAGAAGCGTGGCTAGTTGTTGACAACTGGCCGGTTGGGGATGTGGGCCCTGAATCTCTCTTACGATTCGATACAGGCACATTTGGAATCTCAAACTTAGCTTGGGTGTTCTTAGCCATTCCCGCTATTTCATTACTCGGAACTAGTGGTTGGCGTCTCGCTGTAGTGGTTCGGTCTTGGTTCTTAATCATTGGAGGCTTTTCCGCTGTTTATTTTGTTGATCAAGGATGGTTGTCTGGCCAGGCACCTTCAGCAGAGTTACTCATAGTCCCGGCAACAGTCGGAGTTGCCTTGGCCTCCGCAGCCGGAGTTTCATCTCTAGGTCAAGAATTGGTAACGAACACAAGACGGCGAAGATATATTACTGCCTTTTTATTTTCCGGAGCGCTTACATTAGCAGTCATACCTGTTTTGTTCGCTTCCCTAGAAGGCAGATGGGGCTTGCCCGAGAAAGATTTTTCAGACACGGTACCTTACTTGCTAGGAGAAGAGGACGTAGAAGGTTTACGAACTGATACCCCAACGAGTCGTGTGCTTTGGATTGGGGACCCGAGTTTATTGCCCGCTGCTGGCATAGAGATCCAAAATGGCACCGGATTAGCTCTCACAGATGGTTATCCAAACGTAAGTGATCAATCTCCCTTTCAAGAGTCAAAATCACCCGTAATCACAGACTTGCGTAATTCAGTGGTATCTACGTTAAATGGCGACATCAGTCGCCTCGGGGAACAGGTTGGAGCATGGGGAGTCAGCCATATAGTTCTAATAGAAAGATCTGCTCCTATTCCTTATGGAGATGCTGCTAAACCTTTGCCTGATGAGTACTTTTCTTCGTTTACTCGACAACTAGACCTTGAACGAGTGGAAGGCTTGAACGGATCTCTAGAAATTTTCCGCAACACAGCCATTGAACCCATTCATGCAGTTGTAAGAGATGGGACTGGACGGACTGTACCCATGACGGTCGAAGAGAGCGGGTACGCCTCTTTCAAAATTCAATCCATTGTAGATGGGGCGTATCGCTGGAGATTAGGTCCTGTTGAACACTGGGAATTTGTTCCCATAACGGGATCTTCTGGTGAAACTATCCTCGGTCCTTCAGGTGAACCTACGGTTCGGATAGCTTCTGGATCCATCGGTCAACTTAGATTAAGTCAAAATGACGACAGCTCTGATCGACTCATTCAACTGGTTGTACTAATGATCGCTGTTCTATTTACAAGTTGGTCTCGCGCAGAACGAAAGAAGCAAATGATATGAATGCAGTTCGCCTTCCTGCACTAGTTGTTGTCGCTGCACTAGTAGTTGGGGCTTTTGTTTTCAAGACACAGGAAAAGGAAGAGAGCTTACGAGCTGTAGATCCAATAAGTTACTCGGAGTTATCTTTTGATTCTTCAGTGGAAGAAGTATCAGGAGATGTCTGGTTTTGTGTTGGGCCGACAAACAAACTTGGTGGGATAAGCGAACAAGTCATAACTATTGTCAACTTACGTCCAGAAATCACTGAGGGTCTCAAATTAAGTGTTTCTAATAGCGATGGAAGTTTGACCGAAAGATCCATACAGGTTGAAGCACAAGGGGTCTTAGAGATTCTCACTAGTCAAGAAAGAGACACTGCTTCATACGTTGGAGTCACTATTGAGGCACCCCAGGGCGGAGTGCTGGTAGAGCAACAGCTGCAAGCCACCGACTTCTCAGGAGTTGATCAAAGACCTTGTGTTACATCTACTTCATCTTCTTGGATTGTGCCATGGGGGACTACTGAACGTCCAGGGACGCAGCAAACGCTGTTGCTTTATAATCCATTTCAAGCAACAGCAGTAGCAGATTTACTTTTTGTTGGTAATCAAGGACTACGGGAGACTCTTGACTCTCAAGGGGTCGTTATACCTGGTCGTTCTATCGTGACTTATGATCTCGCCGAACGGATTCCAGACACTGCATTGCTTTCTTCGTATATCGAGGTTCGTTCCGGACAACTTATAGTTTCTGGAATCACGATTGCGGATGGAACAGCTCCGTCAGGGATAAAAGGTCTTAACGCAAGTTATGGATCTCCTGAGATAGGAGGTGACTTGTTCTTGCCTGGCTCTGACGGGGAAACATTTACAGGATCAGTCGTGATTGTGAATCCAAGTGAATCAACAGTTGAAGGAGAGCTTGTTGTAAGGCCCACAAATCCTGATGTATTTGTAGAACCGGTTGGTTTCGTGTTACGTGCAGGACAGCGCGAAGAGATTCGACTTTCTGACTACACCCGATTTGAAGGCATCGGTCCTTACTCGCTTTATATCCGAAGTTTAGATAATCCGAGTTTGTCTGCTTCGTATATCCGCCAATTCTCGGATCAGGAAGTGTCTATTGAATCTACGGATTCTTCAATTTCGTCAACTACTGGGCTTCATGTCTTACCTGCCATCGGGTACGGATCAACCCATTGGTTCTTGAATGTGTCTGGGTCTTCCGGAAACCCTGCAGTAGTGACTCTCTTTAATCCAAGTTTAAAAAGTATCTCATCGGTAACTCTTTCAACTGAACAAGACATGAATTTGCCTGACCCATTTGAACTTGATCCTGGGGATAGAGCGACCTTGCAGATTGATACAACCGCGTTAATTGAAGTTGGATCCTCTTCTCCAGTGATTGTGGTCAGGGAGTGGCTTGGGCCAGAGGGCTGGGTTAATGCTTATGGAGTCTCTGTAGAGGATTCTGTCGTAGCAATAGAGCGTTAGTTTCTTTGAAAAAAAGAAATCCCCGCAACTTAGCGTGAGAGCCTTGTTACGGGGTTTCGTTGCTATTCCATAAAGGAGTAACTCCATCAAACTTAGGCATATAAATCGCTTCGTGTCTAATTGGGCGACTAGAAAAAAGTAAAAATTTTTTATTTTGGGATCTTTATTAAATCGTTTTTTAGGCGTCAGTATCGTCTAATTCTCTGAGTTCTGCTAACGACGACCATAAATCCGAAGAACTTACAGGACCAAGAAAATGAGATCTCACCACTCCTTGTGTGTCAATAAGAGCAACCAGCGGTACAGCTTCAATTTTGTAACGATCATGCAGGTCTTTATCTTTTTTTGCTTCCACTTCGTGAACAACAACTTGGCTACTGGCAAGAGGAACAGCTTTGGATATTACTTCAGAGCATGTATCGCAGGAAGAAGAAGTGAATACAGCGACTAACCAAGGAATATCAGGTGAAAGAAAGTCCTTTCGGTTGACTTGATCAGGTATCGACCATCCGGTTCTTACAGGAGCATCCGAAGAACTGCGCTGGAATTTGTATGCAAGAATTCCTGCAACTGAAGCTACTAGAAGAAGTAGGTAGAATCGATCCACGTTAGATCAGTCAGCGTGAGATGGTTCTGTAGTCGGCTCCGCCGACGGATCAGTGCTTTCCGCAAGATCAGTGAGCCTCATAACTTCTTCACCAGAAATTGTTTCATGTTCTAGTAGAGCTCTTGCTATTAGATCCAATGCATTACGGTTTTCTGTAAGAAGAGATCTACAGCGATCTTCCTGGTTATGAAGAATTCTCTTTACCTCTTCATCAATCTCTCTTGCCGTGTCATCGCTGTAATCGCGGCTCTGCATGAGATCGTCCCCAAGGAATACTTGATTCTGGCTTCCCCAAGCCATAGGGCCGATACGATCACTCATTCCCCATTCGCGAACCATCTTTCTCGCAAGTTCAGTTGCGCCTACCAGATCATTTTGCGCACCTGTTGAAGTAACTCCAAAAACTAACTCCTCAGCGATTCGTCCTCCCATGCGAACCACTAAAGAGTCCTCAATGTAATCCTGACGATAGATATGGCGTTCTTCTTCTGGGAGTTGCATTGTTACTCCTAAAGCCATTCCGCTTGGGATAATGGTGACTTTATGAAGAGGGTCGGCATTTGGAAGCACAGCAGCGCAAAGGGCATGGCCTGCTTCATGGTAAGCAATAGCTTCTTTTTCTGCAGATGTTAGAGCCATCGACTCACGTTTCTGACCCATTAGGGTTCTATCTCGAGCTGCTTCAAAGTGCTCTGCAGATATAGCATCTTGTGAACTTCGAACAGCTATAAGCGCAGCTTCATTAATGAGGTTTGATAAATCGGCTCCACTCATTCCTGGTGTTCCTCGTGCTACAAGATCAAGATCAACGTCTTCAGAAAGGTTCTTCCCCTTTGCGTGGACTCCAAGGATCTCGCGGCGATCTTCAAGTTCCGGTAAAGGGACCACTACTTGGCGATCGAATCTTCCTGGCCTTAACAAAGCAGGGTCAAGAATGTCGGGACGGTTTGTTGCCGCAAGCATTACTATTCCCTCGCTTGCCTCAAAACCATCCATTTCGGAAAGCATTTGATTCAAAGTTTGCTCTCGCTCATCGTGTCCACCTCCGAGCCCTGCGCCCCGTTTACGGCCAATAGAGTCAAGTTCGTCAATAAAAATGATCGCTCGACCCATTTTTCTAGCGGTTTCAAATAGGTCGCGAACTCGACTAGCGCCTACGCCAACAAACATTTCCATGAAGTCTGATCCAGTTACTGAGAGAAATGGAACACCAGCTTCTCCAGCAACTGCTCGGGCAATAAGTGTTTTACCAGTACCGGGGGGGCCAACAAGTAAAACTCCCTTAGGCACTCGTGCACCGATTTCGGAAAATTTTTCTGGTTCTTTCAGAAAATCAACAACTTCTCGTATTTCTTGTTTGACCCCTTCATATCCAGCTACGTCTTCGAAAGTGGTCCCTGGCTGCTCTGAAGAATACGACTTTGCTCTGGAGCGACCGATTGACATCATCCCACTCATTTGGCCTTGAGCTCGGCGGTTAATCCACCAAAAGAAAAGAATAATCAGAGAAACTGGCAGCAGAAGAGGAAGCCATGTTTGGAAAAATCCTGGTTGTGGGGTCTTAAACTCAACTGTTGCTGAGCTTGCATCAAGGATTTGACGATCAGTGGGAGAAAGTTCTAGCGGTCCAGTGGTGTTGTATTCGTCTCCGTTGACAGATTCTGCTTGAATTTTTCCTGTTTGGTTGTTGATATTTATTTCGATTATTTCCTCAGCAATAACTTTTGAAAGGAATTGGTCATAAGGAATTGAAGTGGAATCATCTGAAGAGTTAAATGCCGGATAGATGATGAAAGCTCCGATAAGACCCATTAGGAGCCAGATGCTCCATTTAGGCCAACCGCGCCCACTTTTTTCTGGAAGCGGTTCAGAGGGTTGTTTCATTTCATCAGGACGTTTAGCCATACTTTAATGTTAGAGGTCTCAGAACTTGTTAGTGCCCTGAGGTACAGGGTTGTTTTCTTCTGTGTAGTGTTTGACGATGGATTCTGTTGAAAATATTTCTCAATCAGATGAAAAACCTTGGGGAATCAAGCATGTCGCAACTGGCGTAGTTCTATCCATAGTTTCATCAGTCATCGTAGGATCGTTAGTTCTTACCTTCGGAGATTGGGACCCTATTCCGCTATGGATCACTGCTTTATTGCAGATCCCATTGTGGTTTGGTTTATTAGGAGTCCCATGGGTAGTTCTTCGACACAGCAATCTCTCTTGGAAAGAGAATCTTGGGGTTCCTTTACTGGTTCTAAGAAAAGGTGTCTTACAACTGGATACACAGGAGAAAAGAGTTTCCATAACAAAAAATCAATGTATTCAAGGGTTTTTTATCGGTGTATTCAGTCAAGCACTATTGGTCCCACTCTTGTATCTACCGGCACTTATTTTTGTAGACGATTTAGACGTATCAGGACCAGCCCGCGAGTTAACGAGCCGCGCCCACGGTTTGGGAATTTTCTTACTTATTTTGATAGTTGTGATAGGGGCGCCAGTTGTTGAAGAATTATTTTTCCGGGGGTTCGCATTAAAGGCATTTCAAGATCGCTGGTCTCAGAGAACAGCGTTGATGGCAAGCTCAGTGCTTTTCGGAATAATTCACTTCCAACCTCTTCAATTCCCCGCTTTAGTACTATTTGGTTTAATAGCAGGAAAGTTAACTCAACGAGATGGTCATCTAGGAAGAGCAATGTGGGCGCACGCAGGCTTTAACGCCTATACGGTCTTTGTTTTGGTGTACCTGTGAAAGAGCGCGACCTTCTAAGCCTTGTCCGAAAGGCTTCTCCTGCCAATTGGGCCACAGGGGCAATTGTTGCCTTATCGACTTTTTATCTGCTTTGGATCGTGAATCCGAACGGAGTTTTATTTACCTCAACGCTGCCAACAGGAGGAGACTTAGGCGCTCACGTCTGGGGCCCTGCATTCATTAGAGATGAGTTGATTCCAAGGTTTAGGCTTACTGGTTGGACGCCTGACTGGTACGCAGGGTTTCCTGCCTACCACTTTTACATGATTGTCCCAATGCTCCTTATCGTTGCATTAAATGTGGGGCTGATTCTTCCGCTTGCAATTCCATTAGCCGTACTAGCAATTGTTGCCTTAGTGCTTTTGTTCCAACACCGACCTTTTGCTTGGATTCCAACGATAGGCGTTTTGGTAGTTGCAACAATTTTGATTGTCCCAATTCACTATGGCATTGCGATCAAACTTGTCGCAGTAGCTGGCTTAGTTTTTATGCCGATATCCGCATGGCTTATGGGACGGCTTTCAGGCCTACCTTTCCCTGCTCCAGCTCTTATGGCGGCTGCGACTCTTCCGTTTATCTTTGATAGATCTTTCAATATTTTTGGCGGCAATCTCATGTCAACGATGGCAGGAGAATTCGCTTACGCTCTTGCTGTCTCCTTCTGTCTTGTTTATATCGGAGTCCTCATGAGAGGCATGGATACAGGCAAGGGAAGAGCATGGGCGGCGCTTTTATTAACACTCACTGGGTTATGCCACTTACTGGTTGCGTTTTACGCTCTAGTTGTAACTCTTTTAGTGATTCTTTTTCAACCAAGCAAACAGAGAATCCAATGGATCGTAACGACAGGAATTACCTCAGCCTTACTTTCCGCTTTTTGGGTGTTGCCGTTCTGGTGGCAAAGGGACCACTTGAATGATATGGCATGGGATAAGTTGCCACGGTTCAAATCTTATCTTTGGGATCGCAGTGAACTGGCTGCAGATTTTCTAACAAACAGTCCTCCTTTCCAGGTTGTTCTTGTTTTAGCTGGTATTGGGTTTATCTTTTCAGTTGTATTCCGCCGCCGATTAGGAATTGTTTTAGGAGCATCACTCGTTGTCTTAGCACTAGCTTTCATCCACTTGCCTGAAGGAAGGCTTTATAACGGACGAATTCTTCCTGCTTACTATCTTGGGGCATACTTGCTAGCTGCAATAGGTGTTGCGGAGTCTTTTCGCACTATTGGAATGCTGATTGAAGGCGTTTCAGGTCGGGTAAGAAAGATCGGAAAAGTTTTCCCCTATCTCGGATCAATAACTTCTGTTTTCCTATTAATAATTCTCTTGGGTTTACCCTTAAGGTCTTTACCTGGTGGAACGACCACTGGAAATACTTATAAATGGATGGGTTTTGAAACAGAGGAATTAAATCTTGGCAGAGGCTGGGTTAATTGGAATTTCTCTGGTTACGAAGGACGAATTGGAGATGTTAATGGTGGTGGTTGGGAAGAGCATCGAGCACTAGTTAACACCATGGAAGAGGTTTCAAAAACATATGGTTGCGGTCGGCTCATGTGGGAGTACAACCGAGACCTTGTTCGTTATGGAACTCCCATGGCACTTATGCTGATGCCTCATTGGACTGACGGATGTATCGGTTCCATGGAAGGGCTTTATTTTGAAGCATCTACAACAACTCCGTATCACTTTCTTATGCAGTCAGAACTATCAATGGAACCATCACGAGCGCAGCGTGGTCTCCCATATAGATCATTCAATCTAGGAGAAGGAGTAAACCATCTCCAGCAATTTGGTGTCACTTATTATGCCGCCTTTTCAGAACGTCCAGTAGTAGAAGCAAGAAGACATCCAGCACTTACTGAGATTGCAGTCTCAGGACCTTGGACAATCTTTCTTGTAGAAAATTCTCCACTAGTAGAGCCTCTCACAGTAGAACCAGCGGTATGGACAGACGTAGAGCATTCAAATTGGCTAGACCACTCAGTGGAAGTATTTAATGACAGTTCCCAATCTGTTACTCGTTTACTTGGAGGCTTAGAGGGGTGGCAACAAATAGAAACGGATCAAATTCCTGAAGCAAGAAAACTTAAAGAAATAGAAGTTACTGAAGTGGTAGCAGGTGTTGATCGCGTTTCATTCACTGTTAACGAAGTAGGGGTGCCAGTAGTTGTAAAAGTTTCGTACTTCCCGAATTGGGAGGTTGAAGGAGCTGAGGGGCCTTGGAGAGCAACACCAAATCTCATGGTTGTAGTGCCTACAGAAGAACAAGTTATTCTCACTTATGGGCGGACAGGTATAGATATTTTCTCTATTTTTTTAACACTCCTTGGCTTAGTGTTTCTACTTAAGTTGAGATTCCAACCATCAATTGAAATAAGTGACCATAAAGAATCTCAAGTCGATGGACTTTTGAAAAAATGGGCAAAGGGCGATGAGGAGGAAGCTTCGTTTGAAGAGATAGAAAGCCCTCCCGAATGAAGTTTCGAATTCGTCGCTTTGTAGTGGTAGGTGTTACCGCTACTACTTTAGATGTCGCCCTTTTCGTTCTTTTACATCAGGCAGGAGCTTCTTTACTTCTGGCGAACGTAGTCGCATTGAATGCAGCAGCCCTAGTTGCATGGCCGCTTCACCGACTGTTCACCTTGGCTGACGACCCCTTTACCCGATGGATTGGTTCACCTGGAATTTTTGGTTTTATGGTTGTAACCGCGGGGCTTGTTGATACCGGAGTTGTTCATCTTTTCGGTCCAAGTAGGGAGACTGAAGAAGAAGTCTTAGCAAAATTAGTAGCGGTCATAGGGGCCTCTTTGGTTCGAGCAATTTCCTATCGGATAGTTATTTTTCGAACAATCCGGAATGAGCAAGATCAACCAATACAACGTCCTCCTGCTGCGGGGCAATACCGATTAAGTGTTGTTATTCCTGCTTATAAGGAAGCGGACAGAATTGAAAACACAATCCTTCGAGTTCGCGAAGAGGTTGGAGGAAAGATCAATAATGATTTAGAGGTCATTGTTGTGGACGATGGGTCACAAGATGGGACGGAAACCGCTGCAAAACAAGCTGATCAAATAGTTGTCTTGCCAAACAACCAAGGAAAAGGTGCGGCACTTCGAGTCGGGGTTGCTAAAGCTAGAGGTCGAGTAATCGCATTCACGGATGCAGACCTGGCGTATTCTCCAATGCAAATTTTTAATCTTTTAGTTGAAGTCGAAAATGGATATGACTGGGTTGTAGGCAACCGACATCACATGAACACTCGAACGATTGTAAAAGCTGGGTTCCTTAGAGGAGTTGGTGGGCGCATGGTGAATTTCGCGACTCACCTACTTTTATTAGGTCAATATCGCGACACCCAGTGCGGATTAAAAGCATTTCGAGCAGATGTAGCAAGAGCACTATTTGATGCATCAACGATTAAAGGATTTGCTTTCGATGTGGAGCTGTTTCATTTAGCTGAAAGATGGAGACTCTCTCTGTTAGAAATACCAGTTGAAATCGAGAATTCAGAACGAACCACTGTTCGAGCAATTCAAGATGGTTTAAGACTGCTTCGAGACCTCATTCATGTCCGTCAGTTGGCTAGTAAAGGTTTTTACCCTGCAAACCCTGAACTTCCAAATGAAAGTAAAGTTTAAAAATGGAAGACTTCGCCTCAATCTTTAAAGCTTATGATGTGCGTGGTTTGTTCCCGCAACAGATAAATACCGAAGTAGCGCGATCTATTGGTGAGTCTTGGGCAAGACTAATAAAACGCAATGAGCCGGAAACTAAAACTGTCATCGTTGGGCGAGATATGAGGCCAAGCGGCCAAGAACTAGTTTTAGCTTTTTCTCAAGGAGTGAATGCTCAGGATGTGGATGTTATTGATATAGGCCTTTGCTCAACGGACATGCTTTATTTTGCTTCTGGGCACCTTCAACTACCTGGGTCGGTCTTTACTGCGAGCCATAACCCTTCGGGATATAACGGAATAAAGTTTTGTTTCTCTTCAGCTAAACCAATCAGCTTTGATACGGGTTTGAAGGAAATAAGAGACGAAGTTCTAACTGAAATGCCTAACGGAAACGGCAACGGGGGTGTTTCTCATTTGAACTTATTAGAAGATTTCGCTAAACATGTTCAATCTTTTATAGACAAAGAGAAACTAAGGCCATTACGAGTGGTTGTCGATACAGCTAATGGGATGGGCGGAATGGTTGTACCGGCGGCATTCCAAAACCTCCCGTTTGAGCTTGAAATCCTATACGAAGACTTAGATGGAACTTTTCCAAATCATCCCGCGGATCCTATACAGCCCGAAAATTTAGTTGATTTACAAAGGCGCGTTCTGGAAACAGAAGCTGATATTGGTCTCGCATTTGATGGCGATGCTGATCGAGTATTTCTAGTTGATGAAAAAGCACAACCTGTTTCAGGATCCGTCACTACTGCTCTTGTTGCCAAGAAAGTCCTACGTGAAGAGCCGGGCGCAGCCATAGTTCATAATCTCATTTGCTCTCAAATAGTTCCTGAGACCATAACTAAGTTAGGGGGAAAGCCCGTTCGTACTCGTGTGGGTCATTCTTTTATAAAAAAAATCATGGCTGAGGAACAAGCCGCGTTCGGAGGAGAGCATTCAGGGCATTATTACTTTAGAGACAATTTCCGAGCGGACTCAGGACTTATCGCTGCGCTCATCGTTCTTGAAGAACTATCTTGTGCTACGAAGCCATTAAGTGAGTTGTTAACTCCATTCAATTCTTACATTTCCTCTGGAGAAATAAATATCAACGTTTCGGATTCTTCCAAAGTAATAGAAGAAGTATCAAAGAAATACTCTGACTCTGATCAAGACAATCTAGATGGACTTACTGTGAGATTTGACAAATGTTGGTTTAATCTTCGGCCATCAAATACAGAGCCGCTATTACGGCTTAATCTAGAAGCAGAAGATGAAGTTACTTACGAAAAAACTTTGCAGGAGGTTCAAGAGTTGATTGAATCAAATAAGGAGTTATAAGGAGAGCGAATGACACTTGATCCAAAACTTTTAGAAATCTTGGCTTGTCCAGAAGATAAAGGGCCACTTTTATATTTTGAAGATGCAGAATTCTTATACAACGACCGTCTTCGTCGTCGTTATCTGATAAAAGAAAATATCCCAATCATGCTCGTAGATGAGTCAGAAACAGTAACTGAAGACGAGCATGGGAAACTTATGGAGCAAGTAAGTTCTGAGGGCATAAGTCCAACTTTTGACCTCTAAATACCTGTACGTCTTGTGGACTTAATAAACGGCTATTTGCAGAAATATGAGTGGGGATCACTTAGTGCATTAGCTGAACTTCGTGGAATAGAAGCATCTGGATCTCCTGAAGCAGAACTATGGTTCGGAGTTCACCCTTCTGGACCAGCGACTCTAGAACGAGAGCATGGGCAGGTGCCTCTTCAGCAGGCATTAAATGAAATTCAAGAAGAGATGCCTTATCTCGTAAAAGTTCTCGCCGCAGATCAACCTCTTTCGCTTCAAGCGCATCCAAACGTAATCCAAGCATCTTCGGGTTTTGAAGACAAGAGATCTAAACCAGAAATGATCTGTGCTCTTACACAGTTTGAGGCACTATGCGGATTTAAGTCAGTGTCTGCGGCTCTTGAAATTTGTTCTTATCTTAATTTTGCTTCAGATCTATTATCTGTAATGGAGAGTTCTGGTGATTTTACGGAAGTGACGAAAAGTATTTTGACTCAAGATCGCGAAGAAGCGGTTACAGCACTTTTACAACGCTGCTACGAAGCAGAAGAAGAAATGTTTAGTTCTGAAATCTCAACAATAAAAAGATTGGCGGAGAAATACCCAAAAGATCAGGCATTGCTTCTTATTCCAATGATGAGAAAATTTACTTTGGAACCCGGGCAAGCGCTGTTTCTTGATCCAGGGGTTTTGCATTCATATCTAGGAGGAGTTGCTCTTGAAGTAATGGGGTCAAGTGACAACGTTGTCAGAGCAGGTTTTACTAGTAAGCCAAAAGATCCACTCACCTTATTAGGAATCATAGATTTTGAATTGAGACCTGAGATTCAAATCGCCTCGTCCAGTCATCACCGTTTTAAGGTCCCAACTTCAGAATTTGACGTAGAGAAAATCAACGAATCTGTACAGGTGAAAGATAGAGAAGGAACGGATGTAGTCGTAGCGGCTTCAAGGGAGACCACGCTGACTTCGCAAAAAGAAACTTTAATAATTCAACAGGGTTCAGCAGCCTGGGTGCCTTTAGCCGAAGGCTCGTATGAAATTCAGACTCTTGGAACCGCATATCGAGTAGTCGGTTAATGCAGGTAGACTGGTCATGTGGCTGTATGAAATGGCGTTAGACGACCCCAGCCCAGATAAAACATTCAAAATGTAGAAATATTTAATACAGAAAGTTGAGAGTCGTCGTGCCCGTAGAAAATGATTACAAAATAGCTGACATTGGTTTGCATGTCCTAGGTCGTCACGAAATTCGATTAGCTGAACACGAAATGCCGGGACTTATGGCATTACGAGCAGAGTATTTTGACTCACAGCCACTAGCAGGTGCACGTATTACCGGCTCACTTCATATGACAGTCCAAACTGCTGTGCTGATTGAAACACTTGTTGAGCTTGGAGCAGAAGTTAGATGGGCCAGTTGCAACATCTTCTCAACACAAGACCAAGCGGCAGCGGCAGTAGTGGTAGGACCAAACGGAACTGTAGAAAAACCAGAAGGAGTTCCAGTATTTGCATGGAAGGGTGAAACGCTCGAAGAATATTGGTGGGCAACTACTCAAGTTTTAAAGTGGCCAGACGGCGAAGGTCCGAATCTGATACTTGATGATGGAGGGGATGCCACACTTTTGGTTCATAAAGGATCCGAATTTGAAAAATCGGGTTCAGTTCCAAACAAAACAGAAGATGATTCCGAAGAATGGGGTGTGGTTTTAGATCTACTCAAATCCTCTCTAGAACAAGACCCACAATGTTGGACTCGCATCGCATCCGGAATACGAGGAGTATCAGAGGAAACGACAACAGGCGTGCACCGCCTCTATCAAATGCAAGAAGCAGGAGAGCTCCAATTCCCTGCAATCAACGTGAATGATGCTGTTACTAAATCAAAATTCGACAACTTGTATGGATGCCGACATTCATTAATTGACGGAATTAATCGTGCAACAGACGTAATGATTGGAGGCAAAACGGCTGTTGTTTGCGGATTTGGGGATGTTGGTAAAGGCTGTGCCGAGTCACTTCGAGGGCAAGGGGCACGGGTAATCGTCACTGAAGTAGACCCGATTTGCGCACTACAAGCGGCCATGCAGGGTTATGAAGTCAATACATTAGAGCGAGTAGTTGATAAAGCGGACATATTTATCACCGCTACTGGATGCAAAGATGTTCTCACTGCTGACCATATGGGGCGGATGAAACATCAAGCTATTGTCGGCAATATCGGCCATTTTGATAATGAGATTGATATGGCAGGTCTAAACAAACTTTCAGATGTTCAAAGGGTGGAAATAAAACCCCAAGTAGACGAGTACGTGTTTCCGGATGGACATTCAATCATTGTTTTATCAGAAGGACGGTTACTGAATCTTGGTAATGCCACGGGACATCCGAGCTTCGTTATGTCAGCAAGTTTCTCAAACCAAGTATTGGCACAAATAGAACTACACAAGAATGCTGAAGGTTACGGGAAAGACGTTGTCACTCTTCCAAAAATTCTTGATGAGAAAGTAGCTCGACTTCATTTAGATGCACTGGGTGTAAGGCTGACAGAAATGACAACCGAACAGGCAGATTACCTTGGAGTGGATTCTCAAGGTCCATTCAAGCCTGAACATTATCGGTATTAACTTGTAAGCGAGGAAACAAGAAAAGTGATTTGTGGCATAGCTGGTGGAGCAAGCGCCGGAAAGACAACCATCGTTAATGCTTTAAGGGAGCGTTTTATTGCGGAAGAAAAAGCGCTGGCGATCCTTCCTCTAGATAGTTATAACCGTGATCATTCTGACCTTTCCTTGGCAGATAGGGCCAAAATCAATTTCGATCATCCAGATGCATTCGAGCATGATTTGTACCTAAAACACTTGGCTTTACTTAAGCAAGGAGAAGCAGTCGATATTCCTGTCTATGACTTTTCTACTCACTCAAGAACAACTGAGGTTGAACGAATTGAGCCAGCGGAATTAATCATCGGAGAAGGACACTTACTATTTGTTATTCCAGAAGTTGTAAGAGAATTTGAACTAAGGATATTTATATCTGCTCCTGAAGAACTTCGTCTGAAACGTCGATTAGAAAGAGATGTAAGCGAACGAGGAAGAACGCCTGAAAGTATACGTTCTCAGTTTGCTTCCACGGTTAGCCCAATGCATGACAAATATATAGAGCCCTCTTCTTCCTTAGCGGACCTCATTCTTGATGGGTCTGCGCCTATAGAAGAAAGTTTAGAAAAAGTGCTGGGATGCATTGATGGAATATCTAAATAGTAGAGACGCTAAGGTTTCAGACGTGAGTTCACCAGAAGAAGAAAACGAAGATGAGCAAAGAGACACTTTGCCCGAGGACCTTGATGTCACTGGATTAGTTGGACCATATATTTTTCCCGACAATAGTCGTCGCCGAATTCCTGGTTACCTGTATTTACTGATCGCAGCAGCGGTGGTTACATTAACCATTGTCGTAGGCGACTCTCCTTTATTGAACGGAGGTTTGATTATTGGGAGTGTTGGTTTAGTCATCGTCGGCATTTTCCATCTCCAAGCGGGTTGGCGGTTAGGCTCAGATGAAGGCGATGCTCTTGTTGCTGCAACTCAAGCCATGGGTTTTCCTGTTGGTCATGCCTCAGCCCAGTTGGCTTGGAGAGGGTTACGTAGTCGTCCGACTTGGCGGATCCTTGTGTATTCCAATGAGTCTCCACCAGAGCATCGAGGTTTAGTTTATATTGATGGGGTCAATGGAGAAGTTGTCGCGAAGTATGTTGAAAAGAATCCTGAAATTTGGGATGCAAATACTTAAAACCGACACCCTTCAATGCCACTGATACGCTAAGAAGCATTCAGTGGTTTCTCAAAATAGCGGCCACTTAACCAGCGAGTCTTAGAAACCGCAGGAGGAACAACATGTTGGACGGTAACTTGCGAACAGCGGTTGACCGCGCTCTGATCCCCATTGGGCGTGTTCTTCAGCGGATAGGTATTACTGCAGATGTAGTGACCGTGATAGGAATCGCTATGTCAGGCGGAGCTGCAGTCGCGATAGGACGAGGAAACTTACTTTTAGGCTTTATCCTCCTCATACTTACCGGTATTCCAGATGCGTTAGATGGAGCAGTTGCGAAAGCAGCTGGTACCTCATCTAAACGCGGAGCTTTCTTTGATTCCGTCTCAGATCGCCTAACTGATGCTTTATTATTCGGTGGTCTTACTTGGCATTATGCGAGTACGCGACCAGGTCATCTCATGATGCTTCCTGTAGCTGTGATGGCTTCTGCGCAAATCATTTCGTATCAAAGAGCGAAAGCAGAACTTTTAGGTTATGAAGCAAAAGGTGGAGTTATGGAGCGCGCTGAAAGATTCATTGTTCTAGCTCTTGGACTCCTACTTTCTGTGATTATCGGAGATGATGCTCTACTTGTTGTTCTTTGGATCATGCTTGCGCTTACGTTAGTTACAGCGATTCAAAGATTTATAAAGGTTTGGATTCAAGCAACGGCTGAGCAAAAGAATGAAATCTAGCATTCATCGCACTGCATGCTTACATGGCGTGGTGCTCTCGTTGATTACGTGACATGAGAATCTTTTCAGCAGTTTCTGGTTATCGATTTCTAACATTTATTGCTCGTTTATTGCCGAAGCGTTTTGGTAATTCGGTTTTTAGATTTTTTGGGAAACTTGCTGGACGTTTGAATAAAGACCGTAGAAGCATGGTTGGGAAGCATCTTCGGAGAACAAAATCTTCTGACCTTGACGGTAAGGAGATGCAGAAATCAATTGATGAGGTTTTCGCTTCGTATGCGACCTATTGGTTTCAAAGCTTTCGTTTGCCAGGAATGAGCGCAGAAAAGATATTAGAAGGCTTTGATTATGAGGGAAAAACTAATCTAGATGAAGCTCTAAGTTCAGAAGTCGGGCCAATAATTGTGCTACCTCACCTCGGCGGGTGGGAATGGGCGGCCTTTTGGGTTACAAAAATAAGAGAAATTCCTTTGACTGCAGTTGTGGAACCTTTAGAGCCACCTGAAGTCTTTGAGTGGTTTAGAGACTTCAGATCTTCGCTAGGAATGAATGTGGTTCCCTTGGGGGCTTCGGCAGGTTCCGAAGTTATTGCAGCGTTACAGGCTAAGGAAATGGTTGTCCTTTTATGCGACCGGCATGTTGGTGGTGCGGGAGTTGAAGTGGAATTTTTTGGAGAAAAAACTCTTCTTCCTGCTGGGCCAGCAACGCTCGCTTTAAGAACCGGTGCGCCATTATGCCCCATCGCGGTTTACATAGAAGGTGATGGGGTTCATGGGCTAGTAAATCCGCCGCTTAAAGCTGAAAGGCAAGGCCGTTTGCGAGATGACGTACAACGCATAACACAAGAATTAGCTTATGAATTCGAGAATTTCATTCGTAAAGCGCCAGAACAATGGCATTTATTACAGCCCAACTGGCCAAGCGATTACGGATGATATTTCCAAGGAAACTTTAAGGATTAAGTAAGGCTTTTGCGTACGGGTAAATGGAGAGTAGCGTTAAGTCATGCGAATAGGCATCATTTGTCCCTATAGTTTGACGATCCCTGGCGGGGTGCAAAGTCAGGTATTAGGTTTAGCGAGACAACTTAGGGAATTAGGTCAACACACGAGAGTGCTTGGTCCTTGCGATGGCCCTCCACCAGATGCATCAGTAATTCCTCTCGGAGATAGTTTACCGACAGCGGCAAATGGCTCTGTCGCTCCCATTGCTCCAGACGTCCCATGTGCTTTACGCACTATACAAGCACTCCGGGATGGTGAATTTGATTTATTGCATCTTCACGAACCGATGGCTCCTGGCCCGACAGTCACCGCTCTGTTCATGTCAAATGCGCCAATGGTTGGGACATTCCATGCTGCGGGAGGGAGCCTTGCTTATGACCTCCTGAACCGACCTATCCGATGGTTGAGTGGCCGCCTTGACTATCGATTTGCAGTCTCGAACGATGCGGCCGAAATGGCACAAACTTCTTTAGGTCACGAGTATGAAATCTTATTTAACGGAGTGGAGACTGATCAGTGTGAGAAGGCTTCTCCTTGGCCAACTGAAGGGCCTACGATTTTCTTCATTGGGCGTCATGAACCTCGAAAAGGGCTTTCGGTGCTACTCGACGCAATGAATGATCTTCCTGCTGATATTCGACTTTGGATTGCAAGTGATGGACCGGAAACGGAAGAGTTAAAAAGTCGGTTTGCTGGAGATCCTCGAATTGAATGGCTAGGCCGTATCAGTGAGAGTGAGAAATTCTCTCGGATGAAGGGAGCAGATATTTTCTGCGCTCCTTCTCTGCGTGGAGAGTCATTCGGGGTTGTACTCCTTGAAGGTATGGCATGTAACACCGTTGTGGTTGCTAGTGATATCCCTGGATATTCAAAAGTAGCCGAGGAAGGGAAGCATGCAGTGCTTGTTGCTCCAGGAGACAGTCACGCTCTTGCAACGGCAATAGAGAAAGTGCTTGGGGACCCAAACAAGCAAGAAGAATTGAAGGAAAATGGCCGCCAAAGAGCTATGCAGTTCTCTATGAAGTCTTTAGCGGAGCGTTACTTAGACTCTTATGGAAAAGTTTTAAGAGGAATCTGATAAGTATTACCTTTTAAATCAACCTATTATCTAGAAATCCTGACTAAGTCGAATAACTATGAACAAAAATCCAGCTAACAGCATTACAACTTCTCTCCTTTTTATTTTGTCAATTTCTCTGCCGATGGGTTTAGGGGTGTTGCTTTCAGTCCTTGGTATGCAGTTGTGGGTCTTTCTAGCGATAGGAATTTTTTCTCTCTTTGTGTCGCTAACTCTTTTAGGGCGATGGGGGACGCGCCAAGTCCAAACCCGGATAAGCAGCAGAGTCGCAACACAGAAAGAGTTCCCTCGGTTACATAATGCAATTGACGGACTTTGTTTATCTCATGGAATAGAAGCGCCTAATCTAAAAGTGCTTGACTCGTCAGCTGTGAATATTGCAGTTACTTCTAATGGTTCAAAAAACACACTTTCGGTCACAACCGGAACGTTAATGAATCTTGGGGTAGTGGAGTTAGAAGCATTACTCGCTCAAGCGCTAATTCGCACTCAAGAACCTCGTATTAGCCAAGAAACCCAAAAGTCTTTCTGGATCTCTCTTCCCATATTTCGATATTTTCTCAGGAATAAGGTTGAAACTGAAGAAGTCTTACTTCTGGATCAAAAAAGCGTTGCTCTTACCAGATTTCCACCTGGTCTAATAAAAGCTTTTGAAATATCTGACCGGATCGGAACGTTTATTGAAGGATCAGCATCCACTTCTCACCTGTGGCTTTTGGACCCAACCGCTCAGTTGGCGACTTCGGGTCATCCCTCTGCTTCATTGCGTTGTGCAGCTTTAAGCGAGCTCTGAGCAATGCGGTATCCCATTATTTTGGGTTTATTTTTTTCTGTGTGCCTTCTGGGTTGTGGGGGGAAAGAATCAAACCAAGACCTACCGCAAAATAATGAAACAACGGAGTCAATCTCGTTAGTCTCAACGACTCAGTTGGAAGAAATTCCCCAAGTAACCACCCCTACGACACAGGAACAAATCGTAGAGACCATCCCGACAACAACATTAGATCTCTCTTGGGATGGGCCACTGTATCCGCTGACAGGTTTACCGGCCTATGAAGGCATCCCGCAGGAACCTGCAGTGGCAGTGAAAATTGGAAACAACGATCGTAATTCTCTTCCACATTATGGATTAAGAGAAGCCGACATAGTTTATGAAGTGCGTATTGAGAGCGGTAAGAGTAGGTTTCTGGCCGTCTACCACAGTCGACTCCCCGAGAAAGTTCTTCCCGTGCGTTCAGCTAGGTCTAGTGATATAGATTTACTCTTGAATCTCAACCACCCAGTCTTTGTGTACTGGGGAGCTAATGACATTGTTTTAAGCGAGATCCAAACAGCGGAATGGGCTGGCGGCTTTGACAGCAGATCGGCTTCTTCCCAATGGGGAGAACGATATTTTGAAAGAGATTCCAGCCGTTCTCGCCCCGACAACGGATACGTGAACCCAAGCGATCTACAGGAAACAGCATCGAACGAAGCAGAAACCCCGCTTTCATTATTTGAATATGGAGAAATTCCAGAAGCCGCAGTTCCTGCTGCAGGTGCTCGTTGGGAAACTTCGCAGAGAATCGTTGACTACGTTTGGAATGCCTCTCTGGAGCAGTGGGTTCGGTACCAAGATGGGGTGATACATCTCGATCAGATTGGAGCCCCATTAACTATGGACAACCTTTTGTTTTTATACACCGACTATCGAACTTCGAATGCTGATCCAAATTCACCGCAAGCGATCAGCGTCGGAACAGGCGATGGGTGGTTATTACGAGATGGGACAGTGACGGGGGTTATCTGGGAGCGTCAAAGAACTTCTGATAAATGGAAAATTCTTGATGATGAAACTGGGGAGTCGATTACTTTAGACGTTGGCACAACCTGGGTTACCTTAGCCCGCCCAGGCGAGGGAAGTATTTTAAGTTCTGAAACAGTTGTGCAGTTGATTAGTTGAAACTTTTCTTGAATAGTCACTAAAGCCCAAGATCCATTTAGACTGCTAACTATGACTAAAGCACTAAGAGAAACAGGTACAGAACTCGTTAAGCGAGGGCTGGCAGAGATGTTAAAGGGTGGCGTCATCATGGATGTTGTTGACGCCGAACAAGCACGTATCGCTGAAGATGCTGGTGCGGCAGCAGTCATGGCGCTCGAACGTGTCCCTTCAGATATTCGAAAAGATGGCGGTGTCGCACGAATGTCAGATCCAGAGATGATAGAGGGGATCAAAGCGGCTGTAACTATTCCAGTTATGGCAAAGGCCCGAATTGGACACTTCGCTGAGGCTCAGATTCTTCAATCGCTTGAAGTGGATTACATTGATGAGAGCGAAGTTCTCACTCCAGCGGACGAGACACATCATATAGACAAGTGGGCCTTCGAAGTTCCGTTTGTTTGCGGAGCAACCAACCTTGGTGAAGCACTGCGACGCATCTCGGAAGGGGCTTGCCTCATTCGATCCAAGGGAGAAGCAGGCACTGGAAACATTGTTGAAGCAGTAAGGCATATTCGATCAATAACTGGGGATATTCGGAAGATAACCCAAGCAGACAGTGCAGAACTATTTGACTGGGCGAAACAACTTCAGTCGCCTCTTCCTTTAGTTCAAGAAATAGCGGAAACAGGTTGTTTGCCGGTCCCTCTATTTTGCGCTGGAGGAATAGCTACTCCTGCAGATGCTTCACTAGTTATGCAACTGGGTGCAGAGTCTGTATTCGTAGGCTCAGGAATCTTCAAGAGCGAAGATCCAGCCCAACGAGCACAAGCGATTGTAGAAGCAACAACCAATTTTGCAGATGCAGACAAACTAGCCAAAGTAAGTCGTGGCCTAGGAGAAGCTATGCCTGGCTTAGAGATCGGTAATCTAGAGACTCGGTTGTCAGACCGCGGCTGGTAGCACTAAGTGAAAGTTGGAGTTTTAGCCCTCCAAGGAGCTTTTGATCGTCATGCTCAGGCGCTATCTCTCGCAGGTGCCGCCCCTTTAGAAGTAAGAGGATCTCAATACTTGGAAGAGATAGACGCGTTGGTGATTCCCGGAGGGGAGTCAACCACGATGATGAAACTCGCCGAGTCTTTAAATGTCAGAAAGCGTTTAATGGAGCGCATAGAAGATGGCCTCCCCGTTTTAGGGACATGTGCAGGAATGATTCTATTAAGCAAAGAAATTTTTGACGGAAGAGACGACCAGCACCCATTTGGCTCCATAGATATAGGTGTTAGAAGAAACGGTTATGGGCGACAACTCAATTCTTTTGAAGAGGATCTCAAAATCAATGATTTTGACACTCCATTTAGGGGAGTCTTTATCCGCGCTCCTCTAGTTGAGCGAATCGGAAACAATGTAGAAGTACTTGCTTCAGTTGAAGGACATCCAGTCTTTTGCCGCGAAGGGAAAATCATGGTTACTTCTTTTCATCCAGAACTAGTTGACGATGATCGAGTTCATCGTCTATTTCTAGAAACAGCTTTTGCTTCAAATTGACATTATGAGGAAATAACATGTCAGGTCACTCTAAATGGGCAACCATTAAACATAAAAAGGGAGCAGCGGACAAAAAGAGAGGAAAACTTTTTGCGAAGCTCATCAAGCAGGTTGAAGTAGCAGCACGTCAAGGCGGCGGAGATCTAGACGCAAATCCGACTTTAAGAACAATGTTTCAAAAAGCTCGGGATGCTTCAGTGCCTATAGACACGATAGAACGTGCAATTAAGAGGGGTATTGGTGAACTTGAAGGTGTTGACTACGAATCCATTACCTATGAAGGGTATGCACCTCATGGAGTAGCTCTTTATGTAGAAACACTCTCAGATAATCGGAACCGGACCGGCTCGGAGGTTAGATCCTTGCTAAGCAAAAACGGCGGCTCGTTAGCTGAACCAGGATCAGTTGCTTGGCAATTTGAAAGAAAAGGGATCATCCTCATGCCAGGGGAGATAGACGAAGACGAAATCATGATGGTAGCTCTTGAAGCCGGAGCAGAAGATCTGGTAGATGAAGGAGGAATATGGCGCCTCACCTGCGACCCATCTGTCTTGCCAGAAGTTCGCTTAGCCCTAGAGACAGCAGAATTAAAGTTCAATTCAGCAGACGTAACAATGCTTCCTACAACGACAGTTGCAATTGATAATGAATCAGATGCTAGATCAGTTTTGAAAGTCATCGACCTCCTAGACGATTTAGATGACGTACAAGATGTTTATGCAAATTTTGATATTGCAGATGAAATTTTTGATGCGCTTCAGGACTAATTTCAAATTTTCAGAGGGTGAACGACTCTAGTCATAAATTTGGCTACAATCGTACACATGTTCGTATTAGGTATAGATCCGGGGCTTTCACGTTGTGGATATGGAATCTTGGAGCAAGACAAGAAAAACTCTAAGACAATAAAAGCAGTAGCTGCCGGGGTTATAAGAACTTCTCCAAAAACCGACCTTGCAATCAGATTGGCGGAACTACAAGAAGAGATCCGTTCTTTAATTAGTGAATATAAACCGGAAGAAGTAGCAATTGAAAGGGTTTTATTTCAGGTAAACGTAAGTTCTGCAATGTCTACTGGTCAAGCCGCTGGCGTTGCAATGGCAGCGGCCGCTACTTCAGGCTGCACAGTCAACCTTTATTCACCTAATGAGGTCAAATTAGCAGTCGCAGGTTGGGGCGGAGCAGATAAGCAACAAATGGAACATATGGTCCAGACCTTATTGTCAATAGACCAACCTTTACGCCCAGTTGACGCAGCAGATGCAGTGGCTGTAGCACTTTGTCATTTAGCTATGAGACCCTCATCATTTACTTTGGCGGGTAGAGCACAATGATTGGATCACTCAGAGGAGTTTTGCAAGAACGTCTTGAAGACGGACAAGTTTTAGTTGAGGTAGCTGGAGTTGGTTATCGGGTGACAGTCACTCCTACTACTTCCGTCTCTGTTGGAGAAGTTGGGCAAGAAATTTTCCTTCATATCCATCATCATTTTCGGGAATCTGATCAAACATTATTTGGATTCCTTTCAAGACAAGAAAGAAGATGTTTTGAAACGTTGTTATCTGCTCACGGAGTTGGACCCTCACTCGCTCTAGCAGTTTTAGGCGTTCATGGTCCAAATGAGTTGGTTCGGTTGATCGCAGAAGAAGATGTGTCTTCCTTATGTCTTGTGCCAGGTATTGGGAAAAAGACGGCATCCCGGTTATTGATCGAATTAAAAGATTCGCTAGATATCTCAGCAGAACTAGATGCAGTTAACACCGGCACTGGAGCAGATAGACGTTCAGCCATGGTTGAGGTTCAAGAAGCGTTAGGCGGACTTGGCTACAGTCTGGAAGAAATTCGACCGGTCTTAGCTGACCTTGCAGGGGATGACCCATCTGTTCTCTTACGTGAAGCGCTACAACGATTAGCAGTAGCTTAGGAAATTAAATGCGCGAAGAACTTTTATCCCCAGATCAAGAACCTCAAGAAATAGAAGTCGAAATAGGTCTTCGCCCACGAACTCTTGAAGAATTTGTTGGGCAAGAAGAATTAAAAGGGCATTTAAGAGTCATGTTGTCCGCTGCTCGCGAGAGAGAACAAGCGTCTGATCATTTTCTTTTTGCAGGACCGCCTGGCCTAGGGAAAACAACTTTGGCCCATATCGTGGCAAATGAAATGGAGTCTGAACTTCATATAACCTCAGGGCCCGCCCTTGAGAGAGCAGGGGATTTAGCTGCAATACTTACAAAGTTAGAGCCAGGAGATGTTCTATTCATAGATGAAATACATCGCTTATCACGAGCAGTAGAAGAAGTCCTCTATCCCGCTATGGAAGATTTTGAACTTGACATCATTCTTGGGAAAGGGCCAGCTGCAAGATCGATACGATTGGAACTTCCAAATTTTACTTTGGTAGGTGCAACCACTCGCACTGGACTTATTACCGGCCCCTTACGCGATCGATTTGGGCTTACAGCACGCTTAGATTATTACGAGCCGGATGATTTAAGAGCAATTGTTGAAAGAGCTGCCACGATACTAGGCGTGAGAATTGACTCTAAAGGCGCTACTGAAATTGCTCGTAGATCACGTGGGACACCGCGGATAGGGAATCGACTACTGCGTCAAGTTAGAGATTTTGCTCAAATTGAAAGACCTGAATCTAACGGAAGCATTAACCAAGACATTGCTAATGATGGTCTTGCTTTCTTTGGAGTAGATACTCTTGGTCTGGATAAAGCGACTCGAGCTATCTTAAATTCACTATGCACGAGATTTAATGGTGGACCGGTAGGTCTGAAAACTCTAGCAATTAGTGTTAGCGAACCTGATGACACAGTAGAAGATGTGTATGAACCTTTTCTTATACAACAAGGACTCTTAATCCGTACTCCTAAAGGGCGAACAGCTACTCCTGCAGCATTCACTCATCTAGGTCTTGACCCACCAAAACACAATACTGGGTCGTTATTTGAAGAATAATTGGACACTTTCCGTAGGCTAAATAACTTATGGGTCCTGATGATTTTTTCTATGAATTGCAAGAAAGTTCAATAGCGCAAGACCCTCTGGCAGAACGATCTTCAGCGAAAATGTTAGTTGACCTTGGTCAGGGCCCAGAACACCTACACATTCGAGAATTTCCTAAACTATTGCGACCGAATGATGTTGTCGTAGTAAATAACACAAGAGTGTTACCTGGAAGACTATTCCTAAAGAAAAAAACTGGCGGCACTGTAGAGATCTTGTTATTAAAACCCAGAAGTGAAAATATTTGGGAGGCTCTTGTACGACCAAGCCGAAAAGTAAGACCCGGCACTGAATTAAAAGCCAGTTCAGAGTTAACGATTTGTGTCGGAGAAGATTTGGGAGAAGGGCGCCGACTAGTTGAAGTGAATGCTCAATCAAATTTCTTATCGCTGCTAGAAAGATATGGGCAAGTGCCCCTACCTCCATATATCAAAAAGGAATTAAAAGATTCCGAAAGATATCAGACAGTCTTTTCCGATAAGCCAAGCTCATCTGCAGCTCCTACAGCTGGGCTTCACTTCACTCAAGAGTTACTTGACGAGTGTAGATCTATGGGAGCACGAATTGAAGAAATTGAATTAGCAATAGGACTAGACACTTTCCGCCCAATTACAGTCACAGACCTTGATGATCACAATATGCATTCTGAGTTTTATAACGTTTCAGAAACAGTAATGGAATCATGCAGAGAAGCAGAAAGAGTTATTGCCATAGGAACGACTACAGTCAGAGCGCTTGAATCCGCTCACTTATTTGGTCTTTCCGGACAGACTAAATTGTTTATTCGAGATCCTTTTGAATTTCAGGTCGTAGATGTCCTTCTAACAAATTTTCATCTCCCCAGATCTACTTTGCTAGTAATGATCGAGGCCTTTATTGGTAGTTATTGGCGTAACTTATATGAGGTGGCTCAAGAAGCCGGATATCGATTCTTGTCTTTTGGAGATGCGATGCTGATATCTAAACGTGAAACAAGGAAGTAAGAATGAAGGCAGTTTCTGAAGTCATTGCTACAGATGGAGAGGCAAGGCTTAGTGAAGTCACTTTAGCTGGAGGAAAATTTCAAACACCATGTTTCATGCCGGTTGGAACTCGTGGAGCAGTCAAGCATTTGTCTTCTTCTGACATGAAAGATTTGAATGCAGAGATCATTCTCGGAAACACGTATCATCTCATGCTTCGACCCGGATCGGATTTAATACGAGAAAGTGGTGGGCTTGCAAAATTCGCTAGTTGGGATGGCTTGACTCTCACCGATTCAGGTGGATACCAGATTTTCTCTTTACAGCCTAAAGTTGATGACCTAGGAGCGACATTCCGATCAATATATGATGGATCCTCTCACCACCTCACTCCTGAGTTAGCGAGCACAACTCAGGCAGACCTTGGTGCCGACATTCAGATGGTTCTAGACGTTTGTTCTGCTCTTCCAGCAGAAAAAAATATTCTTAAAGAAGCGGTAGACAGAACAGCATTATGGGCTAGCCGTGGACGAGAAGCTTTCTTGCTCCATCCAGAAGCTCAGGAGCGACAAAGTCAATTCGGTATCGTTCAAGGCGGAACAGATATTTCTTTACGAATTGAAAGTACGCAAAGAACCTTGCAAGTCGGCTTTGATGGGTATGCGATCGGGGGTCTAAGCGTTGGAGAAGGAAGATCTGAGATGCTTGACCCCGTATCTGCAGTAACTGAACTTCTACCTAAAGATCAACCTCGTTACTTCATGGGTTTAGGCGACCCTGCAGGGCTTGTCGAAGTAGTGGGACGCGGAGTGGACATGTTTGATTGTGTTTTACCTACTCGACTAGCACGTCATGGCACAGTTCTTACATCCGAAGGACGTATTAATCTACGCAACGCGAAGTTTATTGCAGATGAACGTCCTTTAGATCCCTCTTTTGAAAACAGCCCCGCATCAAACTGGAGTAGGAGCTACCTGCGGCATCTTTTAGTCACAGAAGAACCTACCGCACCCCGAATACTGACGTTACATAATCTCGCATGGATGTTTGAATTTGTTACACAACTAAGAAAATCAATAATCGAAGGAGAATTTCAGAAATTTCGCAAAGAAACTCTTGAAATTTGGGGCTAATACCTAGAATCAAGACCGGAAAGGCAACCATTGCCGTAGGCTTTCTAAGTCTTCATAAGTTACAAGAAAGAAAACAAAATGGAATTTCTCCCTTTAATAATTATTTTCGGAGTCATGTATTTCCTCATGATTCGACCTCAACAAAAAAAGATGAAGTTACAAAGAGCTCTGGTCGAGTCGGTCAAAGCTGGAGACGAAGTCGTTCTCAATTCAGGGATTTTTGGGGTAGTTAGTGAAGTGGAAGGCGATGTGATTTGGTTAGAAGTCGCCGGAGACCTAGAGCTAAAAGTCTTTAAAGGAGCTATTGACCAAAGATTCAATCCTCCAGCAGAAGCAACAGAATCAGAGATACCAGAAGAAGACTCTCCGATTGAGTAATTAATTTATGCAGCGTCGTCA
>Ga0207993_1000025_pt1 | contig 66418 bp, 62 predicted proteins | sample ETN01SmetaG_2_FD_185791 | JGI IMG/M metagenome (GOLD analysis project Ga0207993, IMG submission 185791) | Marine microbial and viral communities from oxygen minimum zone, Eastern Pacific Ocean - ETNP2014F12-01SV265 (SPAdes) (version 2) | ecosystem: Environmental > Aquatic > Marine > Oceanic ...
CCCCCCAGGTCTCCTGTGACGCTTCGGCTACCATCGAGTATCACCCTCTCCCCATCGGCTGCCCTCAGCCTCATCCCCTGCTCGTCCAGAGTGACGACCTCGTGGTAGACCCCCTCCCTGACGATCACCATGCCGTTCTCCGAAGCCAGGTCTACAGCCGCCTGGATGGATGCGGTCGGGCAGTCTTGGGTTCCGTTCCAAGAGTCGTTGCCAGTCGAGAAGTCAGCGTAGATGGCACCACCGGTGTGAGGCTGATTGATGCAGTCAGCCCCGGACCCAGTGCCCATTTGGGACGGGCTTCCACCTAGGCTGAATTCAAGGTTCATCGAAGCTGGAACCGCCGTCAGCATCAGTATTACTAGTAATACTGCAGTGCGCCTCATCGTCTGCTGCCCTAGCAGGGCGGATAAAAGCCTACCCGGTTATTGCGGGTTTCCCGCTTGCTATCCTTGCTTGCACAGGGACTCTTGGAGGAATTCCGCAGCCATGTCAAGGGAGTGCTTCCTAGCCTCCCAATCAACTCCCTTGTGAACTCCGAGGTTGCCGATGGCCTGGAACGCGGCCAGCCTATCTGCTGGCTCGTTTAGTGGCATGATAACCCCGGGCTCGATCTCCCCCCACATCTCCCCATCGGAGCCTATGGTCACAGTCCGGTGGTCGTCCAGCTTGATGGCACGCGGGTCGAAGTCAAGGGGCTCGACAGAGTCGAACGAGTGCGGCGCCCCGTCGTAGACGTGCACCCTGAGGTCTACCCCATGGGGCGAGAGGTCATCGACCAGCCCTTCGAGTAGCTTCAGGGGGACCCAGTCGTCAGCGCTCCCGTGTAGTGCGAGGATCGGCTTGTCGGACCATCTCTGGTCCTCCGTCCTCATGTGAGCGGCGGGATAGAAAGGCAGGTGGGCTGCGAACCTCTCTCCCGCTGGCGCCAGAGACTCGGCTATCGGCTCCCATGCAGAATAGAGGGCCACGGTGCCACCGAGGCTCCAACCCGCTATGCCGACCCTGCTCTCGTCTATCGACGGGTGAGTGGAGAGCATCCTCAGGGCCTGGTAGCAGTCGGCCAGCATCATCGCGTGGGTGACCTGCATCTGGTCCTCGACGACCGAGTAAACGGACCTCGAGTCGAAGGAGTGGACCCTGAAAACGCATATTCCCGCATCAAGCCAACGGACTATGTGCTCGTGGTGGTGGCCCCGCCAGTTGAGGCTGCCATGGACCGCGACAACACACGGCATCGGGCCCTCGCTAGGTTCCTCGGGAACGAGCAGTGAGCCGAAGACAGGGTGCTCCACTGCCTCGTCCATCTTGCAGAGGATGTGATGTATCTCGAATGGGCTTGCGGAGGGGTAGGTTATCTGTCCGAACCCTCCATCTGAGAGGTCCTGCGGGTCCTGCATGGCACCGCAGAAACGCCACTCTGGTTTCGTTCTTTTCGAGGGCTCACCAGACGAATGCGTTCGCACCCCATGCCAATCCGCCCCCGAAGGCTGCGGTGACCACTAGGTCGCCACTGCTCAGGACGCCATTTTCTACGGCTTCTCGAAGGGCAATCGGAACGCTCGCCCCGGCCGTGTTTCCGTACCTCTCCAGATTGGTGAACGTCTTCTCCATCGGTAGGCCAAGGTTCTCCATGCCCGCCTCGACGATCCTCAGGTTCGCCTGGTGCGGTACGATCAGGTCCACCTCGGAAATATCCCTGCCTACTCTGTCTAGAACTCCTCTGACCGCCTGTGGAAATGCCTCGATTGCGAATCTCCACACGGCCCTTCCGTCCATCTGGAAGTACTGGTCCCCCTCTGCGAAACCAGAAGATGGGATGGGAGTCCGTACCCCGCCTGCTGGAATCTCGATTACTCCCGAGCCACTGCCGTCGGACATCATCCAACTGCCAAGTAACCCTCTTCCTTCTTCGACCTCTGACAGGACGGCTGCGCCTGCCCCGTCACCGAAAAGGACGCAAGTGCCCCTGTCCTCCCAGTTCAGGATCCTGCTGTACACCTCCGCCCCTACCACAAGGACGTTGTCGTAGCCGGGCGTACCGGCGTACCTGGAGCCGATGTCAAGGGCATGGACCCATCCTGCGCAGACCGCGTTGATGTCGAATGCAGCTGACTTGTTGCAACCCAACTTGTGCTGCGTGATCCCCGCTGTGGAAGATAGAGGGACGTCCGGGCTGCTAGTGGCCAGGATCAGCATGTCTATGTCATTGGGAGAGAGGCCAGCCTCCTCGATCGCCTGTTGACAGGCTATTACCGCTAGGTCGCTCGTACAGGTCTCCGGGTCGGCTATCCTCCTCTCCTTTATCCCCGTCTTCATTGTGATCCACTCGTCGCTGGTCTCGACTAGCCCCGCCCAGTCCTCGTTGGTCATCACTCTGGGAGGCACGTACGACCCGAGACCCACTATACCTGCAGGCGGCATACCTACCGTTCCGCGAATAGCGGACTTTCACTCTTGCTGCCCTAGTCGTGCTTCAGGCAGACGTTCATTGCCTCGGAGAAGAATCCCAGGCTCCACCTTCCGCCCTCTCGCCCGACGCCGCTGTCCTTGACTCCCCCGAACGGGACTCGAAGGTCCCTGTGGAGCCATGTGTTGACCCACACCATCCCGGTTTCCATTGACTCCGAGACGCGCTTTCCCTTGTCCATGTCGCTAGTCCACACGCTACCCGCTAGGCCGTATCGCGTCCCATTCGCTATTCCAATGGCCTCCTCCTCGCTCTGGAACCTGTGTAGGGTGACAACGGGTCCGAAGATTTCCTCGGTCGAGCATCTGGACTCTGGAGGCAGGTTCGCTATCACTGTCGGAGCCATCCAGTTCCCACCCTCGAACCCAGATGGAAGGCATGGTGTACCTCCGGTGAGAATCATTCCCCCCTCCTCGATTGCTAGGTCGACGTACCCCTGCACCTTCTGGAGATGGTCCTTCGATATCAGCGCCCCCAGGTCGGTGGAGTCGTCTGCGGGGTCGCCGATGCGCATCTGCTCGACCGCCTCCACGAAAGCCCCCTCGAACTCGTCGTACACGGAGTCCTCCACGAGGACCCTCGAGCCGCAGAGGCACACTTGACCCTGGTTCAGGAATCCGGACCTCACCACCCCGGCTACAGTCTTCTTCATGTCGCAGTCGGCGAACACGATACTGGAGTTCTTCCCGCCTAGCTCCAGGCTGAGTTTCTTGAACGCGGGAGCGGCCGATGCTGCGACCTTCTCCCCAGTTGCCGTGCCACCAGTGAAGGACACTAGGTCGATTCCTGGATGCGCGACCAGTGGCGAGCCCGCGCCCGCCCCGTCGCCGTGCACTAGGTTGACCACACCCGCGGGGAGGCCCACGCCGTCGATCACCCCCATGAGGAGGTCAGCTGTCATCGGGGTGAGCTCGCTTGGCTTGCACACCACCGTGTTACCCATGCCGATGGCAGGAGCAACCTTCCAGGAGAGGAGGTAGAGCGGCAGGTTCCATGGGGTGATCAGGGCACCGACTCCGACGGGCCTGTTGACCACGTAGTTCGTAGCGTCGTCCATCTCGAAGGTCTCTTCTTCCTGCTTTCTGATCAGTCCTGCGAAGAATCGGAAGTTCGAAACGGATCTATTTGCGTCAACTGCCCTCGCCAGAGAGATCGGCTTCCCGGTATCTCTGCTCTCTAGTTCCGCTATCTCGTCGAACGAGGCCTCTAGCGAGTCGGCAATCTTGTCCAACCAATCTGCCCTGGCGTCCATTCCCAGAGCGGCCCAGACGGGCTGTGCCACGCGCGCCGCCTCTACTGCTGCATCGACGTCATTCGAACCGGATAGCGGTAGCCTGGCGAACCTAGCCCCTGTTGCAGGCTCGAGCACGTCCATCCATTCCGAACTATCGTGCTCGACGAAACACCCGCCGACGTAGTTCCTGAGGTCCCGGACTTCTTCCTCATCCATCTAGAGCACCCTCGTTGGAAAACGGGTCCTGCCTTGTCATGCCATCGGAGTAGTCCTTCCAGTCGACCGAGAAACTGTCTCTGTTCGGATCCCACTCGTCCCATGTGACGACCTGCTCTAGGTCGTCGAGGTACATCTCGGGGACCACCCTAGGGACGATGAAGGCCTTCTGTCTGTGGAGGGGGTATGGGTTCCTAAGGGTGATTCCGAGGACGCCTAGCACCGCTCTGGCGACGTACCAAGTGGCCTGCGAGTTCCACCCGTGCGCTATCTTGATCACGATGCCCAGGCCGTTCGGCCAGTCCTCGTGCTCTATGGCTAGTCCAAGGAGGCCATCAGCTCCTTCCTTTGCTATCAGCTTCCCCTCTCCCGCCTTCAGGCATGTCGAGTCCAGCCTGTTGAAACCCCCGATCAGGTCCGGGTGCCTGTTCATCGACTCCCATATCCAGTCCTTGTCCTTCTCCCTGACGAGTCCGGAGAACATCAATGCCAGCTCGTCGACGGTGTTGGAAACTGTCGGCAGACCACAACCGTCCTTGGCGACCCTCTGGGGCTCCCAGTCCGGCTTCCCCATTATGTCTCTGAGCACGTCTATGAACATCGGGAACCAAGGAGAGTTGGGGAGCGTGTAGCCAGCCCGGCTGATCCCCATTATCCTTAGCGCCTTCAGCATGGCCGCGTGCTCTCCGGAGCAGGTGTGGAACCATCTTCGAGGGCGTCTAACCTGCCTCCCGAACTGTATTAGGGGGACGTCTAGTGGACACTGCATCAGCCCCCATTCTGATTCGGTCAGGAGGGATTGGGCTGCAGCCACGTGCTCGGTATCCCCATTGTGGGAGGAGCAAGAAATCGCCTTCTGCTCCCAGGTAATTCCCTCGGCCTCAAGGACGTCTGCGAATGTCTTCATTATCAGGGGTTTCATCATCGAACGCCCGTAGACAAGGACGTTACCTCCGAACGAGTGCACTATCTCGGTCCCGTGAGACCATGAGATCGCTCCGTGGATTGTGTTCTCCGAGACGTCCAGCCGGCGGAAGTCAACCAGTGGCTCCCACTCAACGTCTCGACCTGTCGCAATCCCTTCGAACTTCTCACCCAGTGGGTTGGTGGGGTAGACCGAGGAGCCAGGCCTCCCTGGTGAAACGCTCGACGGCCTGCTACTCGCTTCGTCTCCCATTCACAATCCCCCATTGACCCCGGGTGCGACTTTGGTCATGAATGCCGTCATGTCCCTCATCACTCTCTCACTGTCGTGATTGAAGAAGTCGAACCAGCACATCAGCCTATCCTCGGGATTGAATCTCTGTGATATCTGCTCGCTAACGCTTTGGACGCTCCCAATCACTGCGTTGTCCGTGGCGCGGTCGATTTTGCTTGGGTCGATCGTCCCCTCCAAGGCACTCCAATAAGTCGAAAGAGCTGAACGCGCCTCCTCCATGGCAGCCTCGTCCTGCTGCTCTCTAGTCAGTCCTTCCTCGTCGTTTACGAAAACCATCACCGTACGAGGCATCATTCTCCGAGTCCAGGGGCCGCCGTCCTTGTGGTAGCTTCTTTTCATCCGTTCGTGGGTTTCTTCGATGACATGTGGGGGTGTGATGCTGAGGTTGAATACCTGAACCGCCCTGAACCTGTTCACCTTCTCCTGGAGGCTAGGGTCGTGACTCCCTATCACCAGGTTAAGCAAGTCCCTGCGCCAGTCTTGGGGGATGGTCTTGATTTCCTCGAATACGTACCTGTTTCCTATCTCTATAGATTCAGGGGGCGATTCTAGGCCATGCTGTCGGACTGCTGCTCTCTGGACTCTATCCCAATCTTCATCCGTCCTGAAGTTGGGTCTGGTTAGGTTTGTCGGTGGTATCGATTCGCTTGACACGACCTCCCCATTCAGCAGTCTGAGGAAGATCTCTGATGCCTCGGAGAAGATCTGTCCTCTCAAGGCAGGCCAAGCCGCCTCCTCGACCGAGTCACGTGGGACTATGCCATAGGGTCTGGCCATGAACTCGAATCGACCTGCCGAGAATCCGATGTGCAACTTCCTCTCCTCCCTCGGATCCATCCCATGGAGCGCAAGGAAGGATCCGACCCTCTCCGCCTGGGCAATCGGACCCCCGGAGGCTAGGATTGACATCACAGCGCTGCCCACGTCCATCCTCTTGGTCCTGGAGAACATCTCACGAGCGACTTGGAAGAAGTCTGTGCAGAGGCCGACCTCGCCCGGGTAGTGCGGAACGACCGGGTTCTTGTTCTCTTTTTGCACCTCGGTTGAGAGGTGGGCCTGAGCCACCCAACCAACCCCGAACCCCAACTCGTCTGCAAGGGTCACTTGATCGAAGAAGTTCGCGAACATCTCGCTCTCGGATGGCTTGAAACCAGAGGCATCTGGTGTCTGGGAAATGGAGAAGAAAATGTCGAACTCCATCGGATCCCCCTAGATCGATCGCATTCGACCGCCATCAACTGCCAGGCTGACTCCTCGAACTCCACTGCTGCTGGGCAGACAAAGCCAAGTGACCGCAGCCGCGGTTTCCATCGGATCGATTAGGCGTTGGATTGGCACGCTGCTCATCCACCCGTCCTGGACATCGTCCACCGATCTCCCGGTCCTCTGGGAGATAGAATCCGCCAGAGAACCAAGCCTGTCCGTGTCCGTGAAACCTGGTAGGATGTTGTTGATTGTGATGCAGGGCGGCAACTCCCTAGACATGGACTTGGACCATGATGCCATCGCGCCCCTCAGGGTGTTCGAGAGCCCAATGTTGTCTATCGGCTCCCTCACTGAGGTCGAGATGATATTCACTATTCTCCCAGTTCCCTCTGATTCCATCTTCGGGACAAGGGCCTTCGTGATAACGTGAGATGCATGCAGATGCCTCCGAAATGGCCCCTCGAAGTCATCCAACTCGTTCTCGAGAAGCGGCCCTCCCGGGGGGCCTCCCGAATTATTCACTAGGATGTGCACGGTGCCCAAACCAGAGACAACCTCTCCCACCGCATCTAGGTCTTCCAGATCAAGCTCGATTGCTTTGTGCCCTTCCCCGTGCATCTCTTCGATCAGTGAGCTCAGGTCTTCTATGGTCCTAGCGCATGCTATCACCTTCGCACCCGCCCTTGCTAGCATTAGAGCGCAAGATCGACCGATCCCCTTCGATGAGCCGCAGACCAAGGCCGTCCTGCCTTCCAGCACCCCCTCCGCGAATGGAAAATCTGCATCTGCAAGCCCCGCTCCCATAGAATCACCTAGTCCGAGTAGTGCGCATAAGTCTGGTCCCTAAGTTTTTGTCGGACCACTTCGAGGACCTCTTCCGGTGCATTTCGGAATGTCGGGTGCTCGCCTTGCCCCTGGGGGACCCTGATTTCTGACCACTTCCCTCGTTCGTATGCCATCAAAGCCTCCTTCATCAGAACCCCAGCGAGAACCAGGGTGTGGTAGCATAGGTCTTCGTATGTCATCCCCCTCTTCACTTCTATCTCCCTCCTCATTAGGAGGTCGCCAGTGTCGATTCCATTGTCGCAGAAGTGAGTCGAGGAGCCTATTGGGATATCGTGGTAGACGGACCATGCAGGCGAGGCAGAGCCACGACATTCCGGTAGAAGTCCGGGGTGGGAATTAATCACCCCGTCAGAAGGGAAATCGAGAATCTCCCCTCTTATGATACGAGTCCCGCCGAAAACGATCAGGTCTAGGTCCAAGCCCTCCAAGTGGGGCATTACCTCCGGAGACTTGTGAATCGGTACGGAGATGATCCGCACCCCATTCTCACTGGCTTGCTCCTCTATTGGTGGTGCAATCGGATTCCCCTCGATCCTCTTCAGGAACTTCTCCCTCTCTTCGTCAGCAATTCCAGAGTCCTCTTCGATGATGATCTCTGGGACGAAACCCTCTGAGAGTATCTGCTTCAGCATTTCCCTGCCGTACGGGTGCTCCTTGAGGAGTAGGTAAGCGAACTTCGGTTTGCCCATGTTACTGAACTCCGGAGGGGTCATCGATACCCTTTATTTTCGGTCAAAATACCTCAAATTGTCCATCAAATGACGGTATCCGCCTCCCCAACCTTCAAAATAGGGCCTTGGCTCGCCCGTCTTGCTATGTCAATGGTTTACAACAGCAAGATGAAGGAAGCAATAAAGGCTGGCGGGTGCAACACCGCTGGAGACGCCGCAGGCGCTCTAAACGCAGCAGTAGAAGCTGCAGTTGCATCAGCAGTGGCTCGATGCGGCTCCAACGGCCGCAAGACGATCCGCTCTCACGACATCGGAAGCGGAAGCTCAGACTCCGGTATGGTCGTAGCTAGCAGGGTCAAGGAGGCCTTCAAGGCACACGGCTGCAACACCGGTGGAGACGCAATGGGCGCAATGAACGCTCTAGCAGAGTCCGCTGTGTCCGATGCAGTGTCAAGGGCCCAGGCAAACGGCCGAAAGACCGTTCGCGCAAGCGACTTCTGAAGTCCCAGGACTTCGAGTCAGATCGGCAACGTCCGAACGTAACCCCTGGCGGGAGATTCGTAAGAATCACGGAACTCCCGACAGGGGCCCAAAATCATACCTCAGCGGTCCCAACTTAATTACGTGGGCGAAAGGCTCGCTTCGATGGTTTCACAAGTGATAGTTATCGCGAACCGCCATGGCAGGAGAAACAGAGGGGGAGAAGCCTTCATCTGGCGTGCAGGATGTTTTGGTCCCGGAGAGGGTCGTCAACGGCCTGCCCACGATGTACTGTTTCGAGACATGTCCTTTCTGCTTCAAGGTCAAGGCCTTACTTGGTTCACGCCGGATAGAGTATTCTAAGGTGGAGGTTGACCCCACCTTCAAGACACAGCTCAAGTGGTCCGAGTGGGGCAAAGTTCCAGTTTTCGTGGATAAAGACGGCACACAGGTGAATGACTCAAACCACATCCTACACTACATAGACTCAAGCGGCCAGCCCTCGTTTCCAAGGATGGGCGAGGATCCAGAGCAGGATAGGTGGATGGATTTCTCCAACAACGTGCTCGGGAAGTCTATCGTAGCTGTAATTTACACCTCGTACAGGACTTCCGTTCAAGCACTCGACTATGTGACTCGGGTGGACAATTTCTCATTCGGAAGCCGCTTGATCAACAAGTGGGTCGGCGGTCTAATAATGCGGATGGTCGGAAAGAGCAGGGCCAAGATGTTCGACCTCCCTCCACGCGAGAACCTCGAACACCAACTGGACCTAATGTCGGAGGGAATTAGGGGCGACTTCTTTGGGGACGGAGAGCCAAATGGTGCCGATTACGCCAACTTCGGGATTCTCAGGTCTATGCAGGGTCTGAATGGTTTTGACATCGTAGAGGGCCACAGCGTGGTGTCCGGCTGGTACTCTCGGATGCAACAGCACTCTGGCGTTTTCTGAACGCAGCAATGCGGATTGAAGAGTTAATAGGTCTCTTTGCCGACAATCCTCCATGACAATACTCCCCGATGAGGACCTTCCCTTCGATACAAGCATGCTAGACCGACTCGCATCCGTGTCCATCCGAGTAGGGCTCAACCTCCAAAAAGGACAGGATCTGATAATCACCTCGCCAGTCGAGGCACTCCCCCTAGTGAGGAGGTTGGCAGCCGAGGCATACAGGAACGGTGCCGGAGTTGTCACGACGCTCCTCTCCGATGACCAACTGTCCCTGGCTCGATTTGAGAACGCAACGGACGAGAGCCTGGACAGGGCCCCTGGTTGGATGTTCGAGGCGATGGGCAAGGCCTTCAAAGACAATACCGCCAGGCTCGCTGTCTCGGCTGCCAACCCCCTTCTCCTTGCAGAACAGGACCCAGCCAGAGTAGCCCGGGCCGCCAAGGCGACCTCTCTCGCAGCGAAGCCAGCCATGGAGCCGATCACAAACTTCGCCACGAACTGGAACATCGTCTCATACCCAGGTAGGGCATGGGCCAGGCAGGTGTTCCCTGACATGAGCGAGAAAGACGCAGTCTCAGCCCTCGCCTCAGCCATCTTCTCGATCTCCAGGGTTGATTGCGACGACCCGATCTCAGCTTGGGCAACTCATCAGGAGGCCCTCACGGAGAGGCAGGGATGGCTCAACGAACAGAACTTCCACTCGCTCCATTACAAGGCTCCTGGGACTGACTTCACCCTAGGTCTGGCCGATGGCCATGAGTGGAAGGGCGGAGCAAGTACCTCGCTGAATGGGGTCTCCTGCACCCCAAACATCCCTACCGAGGAGGTCTTCACAACCCCCCATAACCAGAGGGCAGAAGGGACAGTAAGGGCATCCAAGCCACTAGTTCACATGGGGACCCTGATCGATGGGATAGAGGTGCGGTTCGAGGAAGGCAGGATAGTCGAGGCCACGGCGGATGTCGGGGAGGAGGTTTTCCTGAGGTTGATAGAAACCGACGAGGGTGCCAGCAGGCTCGGGGAAGTCGCCCTTGTCCCACACTCGTCACCGATTAGCGAATCGGGTCTGCTGTTCTACAACACCCTCTACGACGAGAACGCGTCTTGCCACATCGCCCTCGGGCAATGCTACTCCAAGTGCTTCAAGGGTGACATCGGCAATGACAAGGATGCCGTAGTCGCAGCAGGGGGCAACTCATCGAACATCCACGTTGATTGGATGATAGGCTCAGACGAGCTCGACATCGACGGAATCTCCGAGGATGGGGTGAGGACACCAGTAATGCGCAGAGGGGAATGGGCCTTCTGAATGGGTAATTGGCCAGGCCAATCTTCCAATCTAGCATGTTAACCAAGAAAACTGAAAACCTGGGCTGCAATCATTATTGCCGCCACGACCAGGAACATCGGCCTCAGCAGAGAGTAGCCATATTTCAGAACATAACCCGGAGCTAGGAAGCCTCCAATCATATTGGCAAAAGCAAATGGAATAGCAACCTCGTAGTTCACCGAAGAGGCTATGGCAAAAACCGCGAAAGAGCCAATATTGCCTCCGAAATTGAGAATCCTACCTGTAGCAGCCGCCCTATCCATTCCAAAACCAGCCCCTTTGATGTAACCGGCCATCAACATGCTCCCAGTCCCGGGTCCGAGCAGCCCTTCATAGAAACCCAATCCAGCACCCATGCCAACGGTCACCGGAATCACCTTCTTTTCCTCAATCTCTTCTTCCTTACCAAATTGAGGATTTAGCAAGACATAGAGAAACAATACAGAGAGAACAAATACGACAATCCCAAGAAGAACATCAGCGCTAATTGAGAGGACCACCTTGGCTCCGATAATCGAAAAAACAAGCATCAACGACCACCCCACTAATGCTGCCTTTCTTGGCACAATTTCACTCTGCAGATACTTTGCGCTCGCAACTGCCGCCGCAGCAGTAGATGCAAATTTGTTCGTACCCAAAGCAACGTGCGGAGTCAATCCGGCACTGAGCATCGCAGGTAGGCGAAGCAAACCCCCTCCCCCAACTGCACTATCGACGAATCCCGCGAATACCCCTACTAGCATTAGTAGCAGGAAAGCCTCGGTTTCCATCGCATGCTCTAAGTGGCATAACAATAATACCCTTGCCACTCCGAAAATTTCTGAATTCTTCTATAGCATCTGGGAAGATTTGTCAATCTTCGTTCCGGCAGTGGGATTATTTACCCGACTATCTTCAGGTTGACATGGTTTGGACTGTGAACCAGATCTGGCGTTGGACGCACATCACATTCTCAACATTGTGGCTGTCCGAACTTCTTTTCGGAGCCGTTTCGGCACTGATCGAGGCTCTGTTCGGTGATGGGCTTTTCGAGATTGAGGTTTTGGGACTCCCCTTCGGAGAAGCCTTGTTCCTCATCATGTTGGTTCCAGTAGTGATAACGGGCTTTGCCAAATGGCCCCTTTATCCATGGTACAAGAAAAGGAAGAGCAAGTCGGACGGGCGATTCAAATTCATTGGAACTTGGAACGGAAATCAGGTTTGGCGGTGGATCCACATTACAACCGGTTCTTTGTGGGTGATCCTGCTGGTGGATGGTTCGCTGCTTGGAGGTCTGATATTCGGAGAAGACGAAGAAGCCCTTTTGCCAGTGGTCGCGTTCCTTATCGCATTCTTTGGCACAATAATTTCAGGTTGGGCAAAGTGGCCAATTTATCCCTGGTACAAGAAGCGGAAGAACCGCAAGAAGCGCGCAAAAAGAGAAAATGCATCGGCATCAGATTCGTGATGCTGAGCCGCATCAGTACAAAATTTCCCTTTCTTGCTCGACCAAATAATGGGTGATAAGATAGGGGCATAGACTAAATCCAATTTTCGTGGCGGCGGCATCATGACAGGCTGGATCAAGGCAATGACAGAGGGTGGAATGACGAGAATAAGGATGGATGCAATTTGCGCATACCAGGAAACCGATGGTGGAAGCAAACTATTGGTTTACACAAAGGACAATTCACTTTTCGAGATCGTAGAGGATATCGAAGCCACGTCCAACAAACTAGACTCCGAATTCGGCGTAAACTGATTCGATCCGTGCGTCAACAGAACATTAAGTCCGCTTACCGACGAGATATCACGATGCAACCCGCCTCGCTGCCTCTCTTTGTACTCGGACCTGACTTCATGCCCATGTCGCATACTTCATTGAGGGTTTTCGAGCCCAGATATAAGCAGATGATGGACGATTGCATATTGGCGGGAAAGCCCTTCGGATACATACCATTCGACCCTAATGTCGAAGATATCCGGGGATGGACCCAACCAGCCAAATATGGCGTATTGGCAGAAATAGAGGACTACCACGAATCAGGGTCGAACATAGTGATCAATGTTATTTCTGGAAGGAGATTCAAGTCTAAGGAAGTAATTCAGCCAGTATTGGAAAATAATGTAGATCTCGACCACTTCCCTACTGTGGACGAACTAATGGACAAAGCCGAACATTCCCCCGATGGGAAACTGTACCTATCATGCCAAGCCGAGATTATGGAACCAATCTACCACAATCACAACCAGGGCGACTACGAATACTTCGTCGACCATATTTCCCCCTTGTCGACCTTGATTGAAGTAAGTTGCATGCATCGGGGCCAGCAAATAGACTACATGGGCTGCATATCATCCACGTTACCAAGGGAGCAGGAATTTTTCCTGTGGCAAGTTTCAGCCTCTCTGTCTAGCTCAGTGGAGATTCAGCAGCAGATGCTCGCCTCAATCACTACCATGGAGCTAATGCAAGTTTGCATCGAGTCGGCGAGCGACATAATGGGAGCAATAGCACAGGACGAGTAGGCCCTAGTGGACTTAATCAATATAGGGCCTACAGGTAGTGGGGATTATGGCCGACTTATGGTGGACAGAAGAAGATGAGAGCCAATTTGATTTTCCCAAGGGGGAGGGGGGGATTTCCGACAATGGAACAAAGAAGAGCCACTTCTTCCTAATTGTCGGGTTTTTCTTCTACGTTATCGCCGCAATGAATGCCACCGGGTCCTCTGAAACATTGTTTCTTTCCGCTATATGGGCTATCGTGGGAACCGTCTGCCTCGTTATCCAACATCTGGTCAATGCCGGGCTAGTAGTCGTTGGCGAACAGTAACAATACTTCGGGCAGGTCCGGAGTATACGAGATTACATCAGAGCCGAGTATAGGCAGATAGCAATCATAGTCGGAAGCACAATCATCGGGAGGGTTGGGATGCTGTCTGTATATCCTCTGAACTTTGGAGTCGCTACTGTGGCGAAGAAGGCGGCCAATCCCATTGCAGTACCAGTCAGAATGGCCTCGCCTGCAGCAGCATCTTCGATATTGAAGCTGCAGTAGATGTTGACCATCGCGAGTGCCAGCAAACCCCCCCCAATCGCCATCCTCATGGCAGATGATTCTCCGCTGTCGATTCCTTCGACGTCTCCGAAGATGCTCTTGTTAAATCCTACCGGATCAATATTCATTCTCAGTCCAATAAGCAGCGCTACGCCGCCCACTATTTGCATGGCTAGGGTGTGTTCCATGTGATTTCCTGACACTTGGGGGTCCTTCATGATACGGGAGTAATTTAGAGTACGAATTTGGCAATCCGGTGAATAACTAAATGCTTGGGAACTAATCAATAGTCATGGGTCAAATAATACCAATGGAGCGGTTTAGAGTTGCATTTATCACCTCGATCTTATTGATTGTCATATTTATTCCGAGCCCCGTTCAAGGATTGTGCATAGGCCCCGAATCATGTGGAATTATTGTTGGGGCATGGCTCTCGATGCTAACGGTACCACTCTGCTCAGTCGCATTCTTATTCGTGTGGTGGCCAAGAACCAGACGATGGCTCCAAGTCGTTGCAGTTATTCCAGGAGGTATGGCAATACTTACTGGGTACCTAATGGTCATTAGAGTAAATAGAGTTGATTTGTTGTATATCCCCCTTCTTCATTTTGTACTAATGATTGTGATGATTGGCATTAGTCGTCTTGATCGCAATAAGGAACCAAAGAAAGAAGAAACAAAGGCCGCATAATGGGTTCGTAGTTAGGTGGGAGTTGTCATTATTCGCGCCCTGATGCGAAGGATGGATATTGAGTAATCATTGTTTGAGGAGATTAAACAAGCCTACGGTTCTCTAGTATGCGTCATTGAGGGCTTGGATTATATGCCTCCTAGCAGGTAACGAAATATGGAAAATAAGAACTTGCTAAAATTTGTTTTAACCTCCGGAATTTTATTCCTTACCGGTCTATCATTGTTCATTATTTTCGCACGTGATGAAGCACAGGAGTTCTATGGACTCACATCTACTACAGTTACTGGTGATGCTAACTTCTTGTTCTACCCATTGGCGATTTACATGTTCCTAATTGTCTGTTCTGTGATGTATTTCAAAACTGAGCAATTGAAGTATGTAGAAGCCATTCTGTTCATGTGCGGGGCGTTTCTCACCGTTCGCGTCTTTTCATTGGCTATATCTGGAGTCGAAATTTCAGATTTCACATTGATTGCCGTACCAGCAGAGATATTATTGTGCCCAATTATCGGATATTTGTGGTACCAAGAGAAAGAGAATTCGAAGGTGTGAATCTAACCTGTATTACGAATGGGCCACAAAGTAACCGAGGTACTCGGAGGCATCATTCCCCCCAGCGTAATTGATGGCCCGTATGCTAGGGCAAGATTCTGAGATTTCAGGTACCTAAATCGAAAATGAGGCCGATCATGAAAGCAATGCCCATCACAATCAATGGTATGATGGTCAGCCTAAGCAGCAATTTCTCATTGTCCACACAATTTCTTCTCTGAGTTGCTTTATTATGTATGCTCAATATTCCGTACGAATCTTACGCATCCATCAACTGAATACGCCAGTTAGCCCGCCGTCATCGTCCATGTCCATGTCTATTGCCGCAGGACGAACCGGCAAACCAGGCATTGTCATCATGGAACCGCAAACTGCAACGATGAATCCTGCACCCGAATTTAGTCTCAACTCACGAATTGGCAGGGTGAATCCCATTGGCGCCCCCAGCTCCGTAGGTTCGTGACTGAATGAATACTGAGTTTTCGCCATACATACTGGCAGATTCTCAAGACCCCATTCTCGCAATGATTCGAGGGTCTTGTTAGCTTCGGGCGAAAAGTCAACAGTTCGGGCGCCGTATACTTTAGTCGCAATTCGAAGAATTGTCTGTTCGGCCGGCATTCCAGGTTCCACAATTGGATCATATGGGCGACCTGCGGCATCATGAGCAGCACAAGCCTCGACTACAGCATCAGCTAGGTTGACTGCACCTTCTCCGCCTTTTGCATGCCCTTCAAAGATTACTACATCTCTCGCACCTGCGGCAATTGCCTCCTCGCGTATAGCCTCTACTTCGGCATCTGTGTCACTGGAAAAACGATTGATTGAAACGATAACGGGAACATTAGTCGAGGATAGGTTGAGGACGTGCCGGCGTAGGTTCGTCGCAGCTCCGCCCCTTGTGGCTTCGACATTCTCTCCTTCAATTTCCTCCTTTGGTGGTCTTTTTCCGCCACCAGTAGAAAATCCACCTCCGTGCAACTTCATCGCACGCACTGTGACATTTAGAATTAGACAATCTGGTACTTTTCCAGCAGCTTTCGCTTTAATCTGCAGAGCCTTCTCAGCACCCATTTCTGCTCCAAACCCAGCCTCGGTAACCACATAATCGGCGCATGAAAAAGCGATTGAATCCCCAATGATCGAGGAATTTCCATGAGCGATATTCGCAAAGGGCCCTCCATGAATGAATGCTGGATCCCCCTCTAGTGTTTGTACAAGGTTAGGCAATAGGGCATTCCTCAGAAGTAGGGCCATTGCACCCGCACAACCCAAATCCTCAGCGGTCACGAGGTCGCCGTCTGTTGATACGCCAATAGCAATTCTACCTAGTCTAGCCCGAAGGTCCGCGTAGTCCTTTGAAAGTACTAGAATCGCCATTACCTCGCTTGAGGCAGTAATATCAAACCTCTCGTTTCGGACGATTCCATTTACCTTACCCCCAAGTCCGACAGTAACTTCACGTAAACTGCGATCGTTCATGTCTATGACACGCGGCCAAAGGATTCTGTCCAAGTCCAGATCCAGAGAATTACTACGGTGGAGATGATTGTCGAGCATTGCGGAGCATAGGTTGTGAGCCATCGTTACAGCGTGTAAATCTCCAGTGAAATGCAGGTTGATTTCCTCCATCGGTAACACCTGAGAGAAACCGCCACCAGCAGCTCCGCCCTTGATTCCGAAGACAGGGCCCATCGAGGGTTCACGAATAACACAGGTCGCATTATGGCCGCGACGGTTCAGGCCCTGATTGAGGCCAATCGTGGTTACGGTCTTACCCTCGCCGAATGGAGTCGGATTGACACTTGTCACCAAAACCAAGAATCCTTGATTTTCTCCACCTGCTTGCTTCAGCCTGTCCCAAGATATCTTGGCTATCGAAGGCCCCTGTAAAACTAAGTCACAACTCTGTAAACCTAGCTTATTCGCTACTTCCTCGATTGGGCGAATCTTAGCCTTCCGGGCGATACTGAGGTCGCTTTCCATCATCAATCGACTCGCCCTTCCTTTCTTGAAATCAACGGCCCCTTACTGATGCATCCACGATAATGGTTACCCTATGAAACGCATTCGACTCAGGGGGGTTCTTTCATTCCAGAACCCTATATCCTTTGATAGTCATCAGACCATAGGCACCCAATGGTAGAAGGATAAGATATCCAGCCAGAGATAGCCTCATTTCGATAGAAATGTCCATGTTCAATCCAGATCTATTTTCTAACCCCTCTCCCAGAGTACCGATCCCGAAATAGTAGTTTCCGTCACCAATTACCCACTCCAAACCGGTTGAGTTGTCGAGGCCCACGACCTCGTACCCCTGGTCCCCAGCTTTGCAGATCGCGCTAGTGGATTGGACCTTCTCAAGGAGTGAGAGTCTATTGCACTCTTCCCTCTTATCCCCATCGGCAACGACGAGAAATATGTCGCTCCTATCCCATGTCAGGCTCATCTTAGTGGATAATAATGGTGAGAGTGGGAGATCGGGTACTGCTAGTGGGGCGAAAAACACAGTCCCATTTGTGAGGGGGGGAGGAGTTTGTGGAATATTGCGAGAGGGGCGATCAGGGGAGACTCCGATGGACCCAGCAATCAGAATCATGCATATTAGGGCCGTGATGAGGTAGCCTGCTTTCCGTCGTAAAGGATGGGATTTCGTCGTTCTTTTCTTCGAACTCGGCCCTCTATTCTTTGTTTTGTATTTATTGACTCTGGCTCGTGCCTTTTTTTTGAACCCGGTCCTTTCTGCTTTGGAACTCATAAACTCATCAGGAAATCATTCGCAAAAGCATATCTAATCTGCCACGAGATGCTAAGTTTTTGTGAAAAAACCTGCAAAACAGATCCTTCAACTAGAATATGGGTGCCCCTGCGTATGCGGGCAAACACCGTTTCCCCCCTATTACGCCATGAAATGACTATATGCCGATTTCCTCAATTATAATTGAGAGTAATCTTATGGATGCAATTAAACAATACATGAAACCAAAGTGGTGGCTGACAGGTGTAGGTACAATATTTACAATATTTATGTTGTTGACTTACGCTGAAATCATGAACGCAGCGGAAACGGGTTGGGGTGCCGATTACACCGCTAACGACGCATTCTACGAGAAAGCATGGGCTGCTACCTACCTCACAATCGCAATTATTTCTGTGGTTTCCGGCCAATTTGTTGAAGGGAAATCTCAGGCGATTCTTGCAATGGCTATTGGAGGATGTAATATCCTTAATTTCATCCTAGTGTTCATTGCAGCTGGTGATTTGGATTATGGATTCACGGAGGACCCTGTTAATTGGGCACCACCCATGGTAATGGCAGGTGGTCTTCTCTTGTCTGGATATCTTCACTTAGAGGACGAATAAATCCATAATCAAGTATGTCTTGCCAACATCATGAAGGCAATGGGTGAAGTCGAAGAAAAACTGGCTAACAAGGCCGAACCAATCCTAGGATTCAAACCATCTTCTAAAATCAAGAGAGGACCGATTGGAATTCTAATCAGCATAATTTGCATAGTAATTGTTTTGTTGGAATGGAACCGTTCTGGCGTAATATAGGTTGACGCGGCCCAAAAAAATTCATTTGCCGCTCATGCAGGATACTTCCTATGACTGAGTACAGCCTGCGAGATAAACTGATCACTGAATACATCGGGACCTTCTTCTTGACCCTGACCATCTGCCTAGTTGGGGTGTTCGAGTATGGCACCTCTGAACTCGCCCCATTCGCGATAGCATCAACATTAATGGTGATGATTTACGCAGGAGGGCACGTCTCTGGAGCTCACTACAATCCTGCCGTGACAATCTCCATCTATCTCAGGGGCGCATGCGAAAAGTCTGCAATCGCCCCTTATGTCGTCACACAGTTAGCAGCAGCAGTCTCGGCAGCAATCATTGCTTCACATGTATTCGCATCGAGTGACTCCAGCGTTGGGGAATTAGGGATGGAGGCGTTCCCAGCCATGGCAGCAGAGCTCATATTCACATTTGCCCTTGCCTATGTGATACTAAACGTCGCTACATCGGAGACTACCGAGGGAAATGGATACTACGGGGCCGCCATAGCATCCGTAGTTCTGGCAGGGGCCCTCACTGTTGGTTCAATATCCGGGGCATCATTCAACCCCGCAGTCTCCGTATCCCTGTTAGTGACAGGGTCGCTTGGAGTCGGAGACTCATGGCTGCACTTCTTCCCCCAAATAGCAGGTGGAATACTCGCTGCGTATGTTTTCAAAGCACAGCACAATTAGTGGGCCAATCTTAATCTGCCCGAGTAAGGCGTCCTGAATTTCAAGGGTCGATTCTATTCCCTGCTCAGAAACATAACCCCCCGGGCAGATGATAAACTAATTGACACCACATGTGGGCATGCCCGGACAATCGGCAGTAGAACTGTTTGGCGAGTGGGCCAAAATGGGTAGGGACGAGGGGATGGAGCAGGGGCATTCTCCTAGCGTAGAGGAGCTTATCCATGCCGTAATCGGCAGGACACCAGGGAGGTTCTCAGCAATAGATGTCGGATGCGGGAATGGTTGGGCAGTTAGGAAACTGTCAACGTTGCCGGGATGCTATCGCAGTTCCGGTGTCGACGGCTCGCAACAGATGATAGACAAGGCAAGGTCAACTGACCCCGAGGGGGAGTACTTTCTGGGCAATCTCCCAGCGTGGCGGCCAGAGGAAAAATCAGATCTAATAATGAGCATGGAGTTCATCTACTACTTGGATGATCCATTGGGATTCTTCCAGATCTTGAATGACGATTGGCTCTCAGATGGGGGATCAGTAGCATTTGGCCTCGATCACTACTTGGAGAACGAGAGTAGCGTCTCTTGGCCCGATTCACTAGGGGTCCCAATGGCGACCCTATCGATCGAAGAGTGGCGAGATGGTTTGGAGGGTGCCGGATTCACCGATGTCGAGGTCATCCAAGTTCTCCCAAAGGAAGGCTGGTCGGGAACTCTAGTATTGATTGGGACTAAGGCTTAGTTGCGAGTCAGGAAGGGCTCCCTTGGAACTCAGTTATTCAACTTCCACTATTTTCGTCGGAACTCCGGCAGACTCCGCCCTACTGATGACGATCCTCGTCCACTTGCTAGTCGGAGACGGCATCGCCAGGATGTGGGTGGCCGAGGTCAGAATCTTCTCGGTGAGGGAGTTGGGGGCCTCTCCCCTGTTCCTGTCAATCAGACTCCTAAGGGGGTCATCCCACTCCTCCGAGAAGACGGCAATCGGAGTCAGGTTGTTGTCCGCCCACCTCTCAGCCATGTAGTCCACGCCGCTAGCCCCACCGACGATTATTAGATCCGGATAGGTGTTCTCGGAGATCCATTCCTCCAAAGCATCCTCAAAGATTTCGAAGTCGTAGAACCTGCTGCTGCCCACTATCGCGAGGTTGATCACGGACCCATCTTGATTCAGGTCCTGCCCACCCAATTTTTCGACTATTGTCTGCCCCGGCTCTTCCTTCATAGGGTCCCGATGTCGGTTTGCATGAATAAATGCTGCTAATCGTCAATAGATTTACTTTGCATTCGTCACTGCCTATGTGTCCGTAATTTCGCAAACGCAAATTTACGGTGTTACTCGACTCCTGTCCCTGGGGAAGAGCACTACCTCCCGTACATTGCCTGCTCCTGTTAGGACCATCAACAACCTAGCAACTCCGAGCCCCCAACCGGCATGAGGGGGAGCACCATATCGGAATCCGTCCGTATAGAATGTGAAATCAGTTGGATCTAGGCCCACGTCCCTCAGATTCTGCTCCAAAACTTCCACGCGATGCTCCCTTGCCCCTCCGCTGGTCATTTCGTCACGGCCGAAGTTTAGATCGAAACCACGGCTCAACTGCCCTCCTTCAGACCCCTCCTCGCCTTGCTTGTGGTGGATGTAGAACGGCTTCATCGACATGGGCCACCGAGGGATGAAGTGGAAGCCAGGATACTGTTCTGCTATGATATCGCAGTGGTGGCTCTCTATGTCGTCCCCCCACTCGATTTCTCCGCCTCCGGACTTCACAATCTCAATGGCCTCGCAATACGGGATGCGCGGGAATGGAAGATCGGGAGCCTCAACAGTCACCGGTTCCTTGCCCTGTGCCTCCCTGTATTCGTTGACAACCCCAATCAATGGCATGTCGTTCAGGGCAATTTCGCTCCAGATGTGGTGAATCATCCTTTCCTGAACCCCCATGACGTCTTCGTCGTCCATCCAAGCCCCCTCTATGTCGAATGACACGAACTCGTTCAGATGCCTGTAAGTGTCATGCTTCTCAGCCCGGAATGCAGCCCCAATCTCGAAAACCCTCTCCAAACCGCCTAGAACCGCAAGCTGTTTGTAGAGCTGCGGGCTCTGTGAGAGGTATGCATCGGTCTCGAAGTATTTCATTGGAAACAGATTCGTCCCCCCCTCTGCTGCTGCGGCAATTATCTTTGGAGAATTGATTTCTTGGAACCCCTCCATAATCAAGTGCTCCCTGCCATACTGGAGGACCTTGCTCCTGAGTTGGAACATAGCATTGACATGCTCCCTCCTTAGGTCCAGGTGCCTATTGTCCAGCCTCACGTCTAGTCCGACGTTGACTTCGTCAGTTACTCCCACTGGTAGTGGAGTATCAGCCCCTGCCAATATGGCCCCAGATGAAACACTCACCTCGAACTCTGCTGGGGGCAATGGTTCGCCTTCTGCAACCTTCGGGGGGCGCTTCTTGGCGACCTTCCCCGTTACTTGGATCGTCGACTCCCTTGTTGCGGACTGGATGCCCTCAAACAAACCGTCTTCCATGTTGTCTTTCTTGAGGAATGCTTGTATCCGGCCCGTACCATCCCTTAGCATTAGGAAGCATATCGCCCCCCTGCCTCTGACTGTCTCTGCATAACCAGCGATTGTGACCTCTGAACCAACCAATGCCTCCCCGTCTTCAACAACTTGCCCGATGGTGTGCGTCCTATACGACGTCGGCTTCCAGTTTGTACTGTCTCTCACGGTGCCACGTGACGGTCAGAGCATTTGAAAGGTTTCGAGTGCAACTCATTCTTCTTCGCTTGCAATCTTTGCTGAAATTAGGAGAAAAGCCGTGTGTCCCATCGGCTGATTTCCTGGTCTCACTCCGCCCTTGCTAGCCTTGACCCATCTTCTCTCGATCATCTCTCCGCCCCATTCCACGACCAGCCCCAACCTCTCTACCTCGTCCCATGATTTTTCTAATTGCGAACTTGTCGGGCAGTAGCAGGCCAGCCTACCTCCAATTCGAAGGAGTGGAACAATCTCCGCCAATACTGTCCATGGCTCCGCCATGTCGATAATTGCAGCATCTAGCTCGTCACAAATAGCCGATGCCTCGTTCCTCGAATTTTTCAGATCGCCTTCGATTAGGTGCCAGTTCGGGAATTCGGGAAGGATCTGCTCAAGCCTCCTCATGTTCGAAGAGCCAACTTCTGCATGCTCAATTCTATTCTCAACTGATATCAGAGTCCCTGATCCCCCTAGCACACTAGCTAGATGCATCGCAAGCCCGCCGGAACCATGTCCGCCCTCAAGCACCTTGGAACCAACCCCTAGCCCCATCCATGAAACCAGGAATCCAGCGTCCTTAGCACCGATGACCTGAGCCCTTCGGGACATGTTCCTCCTGGCCTCGGGCAGCCTCGGATCCACTATGGAAAGTGACTTCTGCCCCACAGTAATCCTATCTCCAACAGAATAACCCTCCAGCATCTTTTCCGCATCGAATCTTCCGAGCCCCTTCACCTTGACTTCCCCAGGTATCCTGTGGACAAGGTATGCCCTCCCATCGTCCTCCCTAAGTGCAACCCATTCGCCCATGCTCTCTCTCCCCATTCCCGGGGATTGTGGCGGACGTTTCAAGTCATTCAATCCCCATCCAATAATTTCGCCCTATAGGGCGAGGAGAATGATTATACTGGCCGCACCTTCTCAAAAATCGATGGCATCAGTCGTAAGACTACTTCTCCAACCCTCTTTCTGGGCATGCATAATTCTCGCAACCGCCCCTCTTTCTTCCATGATCGAAACTCCTGAGAAAGAAGACTTCCAGAGGATTGAACTTGAGCAGGAGGTCGTGACTCGGTATGCATCCAGTCCTGGGCACAGCGTCTTCGGTGAGTATGTTGGAGCTCATTGGTGCGGACCCTGCATGAGCAGCGCTTCCCCCTCTCTAGACAATCTGAAGACTTCCAATCCAGAGGATTTCACATTTGTATCATTCTTCGAGTCTAGTAGCGGGGGGTGGCCTAGTGACGGTCCGATCAATCGGCAGTCACACATCATGCAGGCATCATCCGGATACCCAACATTCTCGTTCGCAGACCGGCAATCGGGGTCGTGCTACAAGGTTGGAGCCGGGGGAACCAACTACTACGACACGGACTTCTCAAACGGTGGTTGCATGAACGTATCCACCAGCGACTTCCAGCTAGAAATATCGATGTCCCTCAATTCTAGCACAGATGAGGTCTCAATAACATTGGAATCAATATATGTTGGTTCCGACCCTTCAGTCGACGTATTCATCTATGGAGCAGTCACAGAGAAGGTGGGCGCTGACTCATACGACAACGGCGTCAAGCCACATCACAACTGGAGGGGTTGGCTACTCAAAGACGACAATTCCGGATTCCAGGATTTGACATTAACTCAGGGGATTTGGGAGTCGCACACATGGGTCGTACCTCTCAGCCTGGTTAGGGCAGGAGGGGGAAACACACAGTGGGAGAATTTCTGGCCAGTTTTCGCACTTATGGATGGCCCTCACACATCTTACAATGAGTTCCTGGTGGCCATCGACCCAGACATGGGGCCATTGATCGACGTGGGAATCTTGGAGTTCGAAGTGGAGAATACAAACCAGATGCCGGGATTCATTCCGGGAGACATCCTACAGATATCAGCCAGGGTTTCGAATAATGGGGTCGAGCCATACGGGGAGGGAGGGGAACTCGGAATCTACATCATCAGCGGTTCGGATGAGGTCTACCTCGGAGGGCAGCCAATTGGGACGATAGGAGTCGCAGCATCTTTCCTCCACCAGATAGATTTCGATACCTCGGAACTATCTGCAATTCCGTCCGGGGTATCCACATTCCGGGCAAAACTGTTCGACATGGGGAGCGATCGAAACTCCTCGAATGACTATGCCGACGAAGTGGCTTTGCACGACTTGCCGCCAATTCCCTCCCAACCATCTGCAACCGGTTCAACGACCTTCGAAAGAGGGGACTCTGTACAGTTCGAGACGTCCGCCTTACCCAATGACCTGATTGACGATATTTATTCAATGACCCCTCAGATGGAGTACTCGAGGACAGGAGAAAACATATGGGAGTCCTCTTGGATATCGGATCCCGTGATGGAGGGTTCGGGTGCAAATACGATTTATGTTCACACAATACAGACTCCCCCAAATGCAGATTCTGGCAAGTATGATACCAGGGTGTCGTGGGAGGATGCAGCGGGCCAGCAGAGCGAATGGCTCGTCACAAGCGAGGCCTTCGAGCTAAGGAATGCACTACCCAGGGTGCTGAACAACAACGATGCTGGTTTCGTAGGCACGCCAACTGTGAAGATTGACGCCACGGAGACGGTTTCTCTCGTAGGGTTGGTCAGTGACGCCGAGACTCCCCTGTCCATGCTCTCCATTACCAGCTCAGACCCCGAGTTCAAGGGCTGGAATTCTGCTACCTCGCAAATTACCGTTCTCTTCGACTCCATTCTGGAAGACTCTGCGGGCAACCCAATCCCCCAGGGAATCTCAATCTCCATCGATGATGGGGAGGACGTCAACAATGGCCTACTCCTGTTCAACGTAATCGAGAACGGGGCACCTAGATGGTCCCCAATTCCTACGCAAGCAGTCTTCGAAGGCGGATCAGCCAGCACAATTCTCACTGGATTCCTGTCTGACACGGATGAAAACGGCGATCCAGTATCTCCATCAGATCTGTCCCTTTCCATCGTTTCTAACAGCAACGAAGAACTCGTCTACGTTTCTATTTCCGGACAAACTCTCACTGCAATTACTGCAAATGAGGACTTCAACGGTGTTGCAGAGGTCATTGTGATGGCAGATGACGGGGCAAAGTCATCCCAGACTTCTGTCGTCTTTTTCGTGATCAATGTCAACGATGCTCCAGAGGCAAATATCTCCAGTCTCGAAGGAATGACGCTGAAGTCCGGAGAGCCAGTTTCTATCGGGATTCTCCCTCTCATTTCCGACGTCGATGACCCGGATGAGGAGATTTGGGTCGATGTCGATACATCGATTCCCGGTTCAGCCCAATTCGATCATATCAACGGCGTCCTAAACATGATGTGGGAGGAGCCAGGCGAACACAATGTCAAACTAACTCTGATCGACAGTCACGGGGACTGGAGCTCATCGCAGTTCATCGTAACCATCCTCGATGCAAAGCCACTATCATGGGGGACGGACTTCGATCAGGGCGACCTCGATGTCATACTCGAGGACTTCGCGTTAGGAAAAAACCCTACAGTTACAATCTCCTACAGCGGGACACCTGCACTCGTCGATCCAGAGGTCCGGTGGTCTATTTGCAATGGGATCGTCGGAATCTGCCATTCAGCGGGTTTATCTGATGGTCTCGGCCCATTCCTGGCAACTTCTTCCAGTGGTTCCGGGCTCTCAATGGGCGACTACCTCACTCTGTCCGTGAAGGCAGTGGACTCCGATGGATGGGACAGATCGACCCCTGAGCAGATGGATATACTGGTTCCAACCACGAATAATCTTGAGCCCGCTGTCCCGGAAGTGGAGGATGATGACGATACTAGTTCAGACCAGCAGTCCAGCAGCGGCGACTCCGGCATTTCGTCAATTGAAATCGTTGTTGCGGTTCTTATCCTGATGGTTTTCATCGGCGGGGGGACGATGGCGGGGCTGTACTTCTCGGGAGCAATCGGCGGGAGCAGGCAAGAGGAATCCAAACCGCCATATTCGGCACCTCAGCACTTTAGCCAACCACAACACGAAGAGACAGTTGACTTCGAGCAACAGGAAGAAATCCATCCTCCCCTGCCCGAAGGTGGGCTACCATCGGGTTGGACTATGGAGCAATGGAAGTACTACGGCGAGGAGTACCTAGAGAGGCAGAAGTAGGGCAGAATGGCTTCGGACCACGCAGACGCACCTTCAAGAAGGTGCTACTAGCAGGAAAGTCCCCGGGGATGGCCATGACGGAACAGGACCAAGCAGACGCAGAAGTTCAGAACTCCGATAATGATCCGCTCGACTCGTGGGAAGAAGGCTCCGCATTCGGAGTATCCGATGACTCCGACCCAGTATGCGAAACGCCTGTCGACGAATGGATAGAAGGATTGGACATCGAGTCTACCGAGCAGGTCCCGATACCCCCGAAGCTAGTCGATCAGGTGATCGGACAGGAAGCGGCTTCGATTGTAGTAAGGAAGGCCTCCGAGCAGAGGCGTCACATGATCATGGTTGGGGAACCGGGAACCGGGAAGTCCATGCTAGCCCGTTCGATGACCGAGTTCCTCCCGCCAGAGCAGTTAGAGGATATCCTGGTGTATAGGAACCACGAAGACGAGAACGAGCCGAAGGTTCGGACAGTCCCTGCAGGCAGGGGTTCCAGGCTAATCTCGGAGCGCAGAGCCCATGTGAGGCAGCAGAGGGAGAGGACCAACAGGACCCTTCTTTTCATCGCACTTGTCGTCGGCGCCGCCCTTCTACTAGCGACCATCTCCTCCGGCGAGATCCTTACGTTCATTTTCGGCTCATTCCTTCTTGTTTTCGGCTACTTCTTCCTCAGGACTAGGCTCAATGCAGGCGATGAGTCCAACATACCCAAGCTTCTGATCAAGCATGAAAGGAGTGACGAGCCACCTTTCATTGACGCAACCGGGACCCTGGCCGGTGCTCTTCTGGGTGACGTCCGGCACGATCCCTTCCAATCTGGAGCCGATCTAGCAACCCCTGCCCACGAGCGCGTTGAACCAGGCGCGGTTCACAGGGCAAACAAGGGCGTACTCTACATCGATGAGATCAGGATGCTTAGGATGGAGGAGCAGCAGGCACTACTTGTGGCCATGCAGGAGAGGGAACTTTCCATCAGTGGGCGCTCGGAGAGGTCCTCGGGAGCTCTAACGAAGTCCGAACCCGTGCCAACAGACTTCATCCTGGTAGCTGCTGGCAACCTCGATAGCATCCAGAACATGCATCCAGCCTTGAGGAGCAGGATCAGGGGTTATGGATACGAGGTTTACGTAAACACCGATATGAAGGACACCCAGAGAAACAGGCGCAGGCTCATTCGTTTCATTGCCCAAGAGGTCAGGAACGAGATGACCAAGGATACTGGCAAATCAATCCCCCACTTCGACAAGCAGGCAATTTCACTAGTCCTCAAGGAGGCACAGAGGAGAAGCGGCAGGAGGGGCAAACTATCCCTCAGGCTTCGTGAACTGGGTGGGCTTGTCCGAATCGCAGGCGACTTAGCAGCTGAGGAATCTTCCCCATTCACGCAATCAAAGCACGTTGTCAGGGCCAGGGCAATCGCAAAGCCACTGGAGCAACAAGTGGCAGACAGGTATCTGGAGAGGCAGTCTGAGTACGCCATGCTTGTGAACGAAGGAACAAGGATTGGTAGGGTGAACGGACTAGCCGTCCTGGGAGCGGATACCGGGCTGTCAGACTACTCAGGAGTCGTTCTCCCCGTGGAGGCAATGGTTACTCCGACTCAAGGACGATCCGGCCAGGTTATCGCAACCGGGGGGCTGTCGGACTTGGCCAAGGAGAGCGTCACCAATATCAGTGCCGTGGTGAAGAAACTCACGGGCAAGGACATCAGGGACTTCGACCTCCATGTCCAGTTCCCCGGAACTCACAACGTGGACGGGGACAGCGCATCTATCACCATGGCCACTGCAATCATCAGTGCATTCGAAGGTGTGCCGATAGACCAGAACCTGGCAATGACAGGTTCCCTCACTGTCCGCGGTGAGGTGCTCCCGATAGGCGGGGTTTCAGCCAAGATTGAGGCGGCGGCCAAGTCCGGAATCAAGCGCGTCATTATCCCTAAGTCGAATATGAATGACGTACTAATTGACGAGAAGTACGAATCCCAGGTTGAAATCCTAGCAGTAGACTCACTTGACGAGGTACTAGAGTACGCACTAGTCGGAAAGGAAGAGAAGGTGAGCCTGGTTGAGAGGCTAGCCCAGGTAATCGACACAATATCCACGGGGACCGACAAGCAGCCATCCGCGTGATCACTAACCAATTCTTGAAGTGCCACTTCCCACAGCAGTGTCGGTAGCCATGCCTTCCAGACAACGGTCCCCAATGGGAATTTTGTTCCTAGTGGTGCTAGTGGACATGCTCGGGTTAACTCTCGTAATCCCCTTTCTCACATACTTCGTACAGGATTTGGCATCAGCAGAGGGGATAGTGGACACTGGCAATCGTGACTTCTGGGTCGGCATTGTGATTGCAACGTACTCCCTTGCCCAGTTCATCTCCACTCCGATACTGGGTGCGATTTCGGATCGCATTGGAAGGCGCCCTGTACTAATGTTCGGCCTCGCTGCGAACTCGATTTTCTTTATCGTCTTCGGCCTTTCGGGAAGCCTTGCGATGGCAGTCATCGCTCGCTTCTTGGCCGGTGCAGGTAATGGGAACATAGCTGTAGCTAAGGCATACATTGGAGATATCAGCGAAGACGAAGAGGTAGCCGCCAGAATGGGGATGTTGGGAGCAGCATTCGGTCTCGGATTCATGATCGGACCATTCATCGGGGGGATTCTTTCGGATCCAGCAACGGGCTTCGGCGGGCCGTTCGACAGCCAGTTTTGGATGGACTACCCGTACCTACTGCCTTGCATCTTCTCCAGCGCTATGTCTGCTATAGCCCTCATACTCGCCATCTTCAAGCTCCCAGAGAGTCTGCCTCCAGAATCCAGGTCAGAGTCTAAGAAGTCACCACTAAATCACCTCGGCGAGACATTTTCAAGAATCACTTCTGTTATGCGGATGCCGATCATAGCATCTCTGGTAAACGTCAACTTTCTGTTCCTAATTGGATTCACTATGATGCACGGGACTTTCATCCTCTTTACATCGATGGGGCCAGAAAGCGGGGGTCTCGGATGGAGCGAAAGGGACAACGGCTGGGCATTCGCATTCGTTGGCCTTCTGGGGGTAATTGTCCAAGGGGGGATGATTAGGCCCCTGACGAGGAGATTCAGCCTCAGGGGGATGATGATCGTAGGGACCGCTCTCGCCGGTCTGGGAATCTCAAGCATCCCCTATGCGTCACCTGAGATCAGCTGGCTCATCTTTGGCTCTTGTGCCGGCTTTGCTATCGGAAATGGAATCTTCATGCCAATGCAGGGGTCCCTTCTGACGTTCGCAACTAAGGACGGGGGCTACGAGTTGGGGACAATAATGGGCGCGCAGGAAGGCCTCGGCGCCCTGGCCCGTATCATAGGCCCGTTCCTCTCGGCAGTAATCTGGTCATCTACAGTAGAGGGGTCGGGCCTCTGGTCTTACCACACGTGCTTCAGGGTCTCTGGACTATTCTTCCTAGTAGCACTTTTACTCCAACTCAGGTTACGAGCACCCGGGGGGACTAACACCCAAACGGGAGGTGCCTGATTTGACGATACCAGCAGTTGTCGCTCATGGGGGGGCAGGCGCAGGCCCAGAGAGGCTGGCAAACGTGGAGAGGGCTGTTGCGATAGCCGCTGGAATCCTAGAGTCGGGCGGATCCGCCGTGGAAGCAGCAGTAGAGGCGTGCGTAATTCTGGAGGACGACCCGGCATTCAATGCAGGATCTGGTTCTGTCTTCAGAACCGATGGGAGTGTACTGCTGGATGCCTCCATCCAGGTTTCAGACGGCAGGATGGGCTTCGTAATAGCAATGGAGGACACGCCAAATCCAATCAGAGTTGCAGCCGGTCTTCTTGACGAGGAAATAAACGGCCTAACCGGAGAGGGAGCGAGGACTTGGGCCGACGCCAAGGGATTCGCCAGGGCCCCTGTGGAAGGGAGGCCCCCATTCAAGGGGGCTACCGATACCGTGGGTGTGATTGCTCGCGACCGCTCGGGGTCTATCGCTTGTGCAACAAGCACAGGAGGCTGTAGCGACAGGCCACCAGGGAGGGTCGGAGACGTGCCATTGCCGGGATGCGGTTTCTGGGCCCAAGAAGGAGTCGCCGTGGGGGCGACCGGAATCGGGGAGGCAATTACGCGAGGGATGATTAGCTACAGGGTAGCAGAGCGAATAATCGAGGGGGAGGGCCTCGAGGAGTCGATGATGTGGGCACTGGAAGATTGCCTGGAGGATGGGGCCGAAGTGGGAATCATAGCGCTCGCCGCTGAGGGCACAGGGCATGGGGCTGCCAACAGTGAGAACATGCCTTGGTCCTCATGGATTTCAAGGAAGTGACACATCTCATTTGGGATGCGCTTAAGGCGGGGCCATCGTTGGAAGACTCGGAGATGGGACCTTGTCAGATATCGATACTCGCATCAATCAGATTGCACAGGTACTCGCACAGCTAGACGATAACCAGGTTCCCCGAAACATCAGATCGGCCTCGAAGGACGCTGTGGAGAAGTGGCTCCTAAACAAGGGGAAGGACATGGACGTGAGGCTCGGAATGACCGCCTCAATACTCGATGAGATCTTCAATGACCCGAACCTTCCAGGGCACTATGGGCCCCTGTGCCTACAGATACAGGCCGCACTCGAGGAGATGCTGAACGAAGTCAGCCGCTCCTGAGAATTGAAGAGCCAGACCCCATCAGTCAACCTGTTAGACATGGCCCAATGGACAAACCTATCCTACGCAAACGTCGCCACGACATCCCCTGCGGCACACCGCATTTCCTCTGAATGGGCCGATTCTCTGGCCAGGGGAGGGGCTGCAGAGTTCGATGGAGACGCGGAGAGGGAGGGCATGATGCCACTCAGAGTGGCTGCTTCGAAACTACTCTCGTGCGGGGTCGGCGACGTATGCGTCGGCTCCAGCGCCACCGAACTACTCTGCTCGCTCGCATGGGCTATATCACCCCCCAGTGGTTCCAATGTGGTGTCCAGCAGAATCGCCTTCCCCTCGACCGTCTATCCATGGGCGAGGGTATGCGAGTCGAATGGTGCCGAGATACGACTCGCCGAGCACGACGACTCACTTTACACGGACCCAAATTCAATTCTTTCTCTGATCGACGAGAACACCTCGGTCGTCACGGTCTCCCACGTGGAATTCTCCAACGGCCAGAGGTACGACCTAGAGGGGCTCTCCGATGCTGCCCACTCAGTCGGGGCACTTCTCGTCGTAGATGCAACCCAGTCGATGGGGATGGTGCCTATCGACGCGTACTCCACCAAAGCAGATGCCATCGTCTCATCCGGTTACAAGTGGCTGAGGGGCACTTACGGTGCGGCCGTCGGCTACATCTCGCCCTCGGTGGTTAGCGACCTCAATCCCGGGCTTATTGGATTCAGGAGCAACACTGACCTGTGGGACCTCAGGGCAGACAGGCTCGTCCTTCCAGGGGACGCGAGCAGGTTCGAGTACACCACCATTCACTTCGGGGCTGCCCTCGGGCTCGCTGCTGCCATTGATGAACTGGTCGGGATTGGGATGGATGAGGTATGGAGGCATGACTTGGAACTAGTCGACTCTCTGATCAATGGGGTCGGAGCAATGGGGGTCGAGATTGCCTCGCCTATGGAGGGGGGAGAGAGGAGCGCCATAGTCAGCCTCAAGCTCCCCAGCGGCACCAGCAGCGAGGATGTCGCACACCGCCTGCAGTCGGATTACTCCATCCTAGTGACCAGCAGATCGGGCCTCCTCCGCGTTTCCCCCCATATCGACAACAACCTGGGGGAGATCGACTCACTAGTGTCGGCATTGGGCGAAATACTGTCATAGGTAAGGGTGAATTATTGCACCTGCGATCACGAACATCACAACGGCGATGCCCCTGTCGATGACTTTCCATGCCTCCGGACTGTTCAGGACTCCCGACAGCCTCTTGGCCCCGTAACCGAGCGAGAAGAAGAAGACGAACGATGCGGTCGCAGCACCGAACCCGAAGGCAATCCGTTCGTCACCAATGAAACCGGTTGAAGCCCCACCTATCAGGAGAAGGGTGTCGAAGTAGACGTGGGGGTTCAGGAATGTTATCGCTAGCAGTGTCGCCATGGTAGCCGAAAAACTACCCTCAGCCTCTCCCTCGATATCTATCGCCTCTGGGTTCATGGAGGACTTGACCCTAAGGGCCCCATAGCCAGTCAGGAATGCGGCCGCCCCTATTGCGATCAACTTCTCAGCACCCCCAATACTGGATACTAATGCACCTACGCCAAGTATTCCAGCTGCAATCAGGCTTACGTCAGCCAATGAGCAAGCCAAGCATGTGGCGAAAACATGGGATCTCTTCAGCCCCTGTCGCATGACGAACGCATTTTGCGGGCCTATTGCGAGTATCAGTCCCAAACTGAGGGCGAAACCTTCGAGTCCAGCAGACCCGATGCTCATGCTCATGTCTTCCTGCGCTCTGCAGCCTTCTTCCTGAGTCCGGTGTAGCCGCACTTCCTGCATGATCGGGGAGGCTTGATTCCGTTGTGAGCCCGGTGAGTTGCGGAGCAGTTCATGCAGATCCACTTGATCAGGAGCCTCGCTTCCGCCTCAGGATGCCTCTGTGCCATGTTGTCGCGCGACCTGCCCGGCCTTCATAACCGCTTCCCACGCTTCCCCAGATTCACATCTTCCCTCCAAAGCATTCAAACACCTCTGGCCGTGTTACTAGTCACGTGCCAGCCAGCGTCGTGCTAGGTGCCCAATGGGGGGATGAGGGAAAGGGCAAGGCCATAGACCAGCTCGCACCCAATTCCCAGTGGGCCGTCCGATTCCAAGGTGGCAATAACGCAGGCCACACGATAGTGGCCGGCGGAACTACTCTCAAGATGCACCTACTTCCATCGGGAATCACCTCCGGAGATTGCAATTTGGTACTCGGTTGCGGCATGGTAGTTGACCCATGGGTATTGGACCGTGAGCTCAAGGAGTGGGCAGAACTGACTGGTGAACATCCCGAGGGAGAGAGGCTATTCATCAGCGAGAGGGCAGCTGTCATTCTCCCATTCCATAGGCTGTATGACTCGGCCGACAAGGTCGTCGGAACGACCGGCAGGGGAATCGGGCCGGCTTACAGGGACCGGACCGAGAGGGTCGGAATCAGGTTCGTGGACGTAGGTCTGCTAATGGGGAGGGGCCAAGAGATAGGAGAAATGGCAAGGAGGATGAACGAACAACTCGCCACAGTAGGGGTGAAGGACCGTATCGACCCCGTCCAACTAGGCTCCGAACTAAACTGGATTCATGAGAGGTTCTCAAACTCCATCCGTGCGACTGGACCGATGCTCGATGACGCTCTAGCCCGGGGGGAGCAAGTCCTCTTGGAAGGGGCCCAAGGGGCAATGCTAGACATCGACCAGGGCACCTACCCATTCGTAACTTCCTCGATCACTTGCAGGGCCAACGCGACGCATGGCGCAGGAATACACCCCGGACACATCGAACAGTGCTACGGGATCACCAAGGCATACACCACTCGTGTAGGAAACGGCCCATTCCCCACCGAACTATCACTCGAAGAGGGGCCGGGAAAGCAGATGTCAGTGGTCGGTCACGAGTTCGGGACGACCACAGGCCGGCCCCGAAGGACGGGCTGGCTCGACGCAGTTGCATTGAACGAGAGCCAGAGGCTCAACGGGTATACCGGTCTCGTAGTGACAAAGCTGGACGTTCTAGGGGGTCTGGATGAGCTGAAGATTTGTACCTCTTACGAACTCGACGGCCAGGAGGTGAAACGCCTGCCTTCCTCCTCCGAGGAACTAAGCAGGTGCAAACCAGTCTACGAGTCCCATCCGGGCTTCCCGGCCATGGAGGAGGAAGAGTGGATCCAGATCGCCGAGGAATCGAGGAACGGAGGGGGGATAGGCTCGCTACCGAGTTCGATCAGGGCATACCTAACCAGGATAGAGGAGATATCAGGGGTCCCGGTGGTCAGCGTCGGCGTCGGCCCGGACCGACTGGCATCCATTGCCAGCTCCGGAGGCCCATTCGACATCGAGTTGTCCGAAGCAACCTTCTAATCGGCCCCCATTGCCGCAGTCCCAATGGGATTCAAGTCCAGGGCGAATAAGAGGAGGCTCGCCTCGTCAAGCGGGAAGGGCGGATCCGCCAAGGAGGAGAGGCCGGAGTTCGTCGGAGATGTCCCCTGCGACATCAAGGGGTGCGGCAACTGGGCGGACAAGAAGGCTGGCGGCAGGAAGATGGCTTACGACAGGGCCGTAGATGTGTGGGGGTCCTCCGGCATCTCCCGTAAGGTACGCAAGATTTCACTCTGCAAGCCCTGCTACAGGAAGTGGAAGAAGGAGAACAAGGGCCAGCCAAAGGAGTGGGAGTAGGCCAGATTCCCTCTGCGAAACTATGTTAGACGATTCGTCTTCCACACGACCCATGAGCCAACCAGTAAACGAGCCTATCATGGGATATGCTCCGGGAAGCCCCGAGAGGACCGAACTGAAGAACGAGATAGACAGGCAACTGTCCGAGGTCATAGAGATCCCCTGCGTGATCAACGGGGAGCTCGTCTTCACCGGAAACACGGTCACACAGGTCGTTCCCCACGACCATGGCCACGTACTCGCAAACGTCCACCTAGCCGGCAAGGCAGAGATGGAGGCCGCGTGCGAAGCAGCAGTTAATGCACAGCATGAATGGATTGCTCTCGGCCTCGAGGGGAGGTGCGAGGTGTTCGAGAGGTGTGCCGACCTGCTGGCTGGGGACTGGAGGATGCGAGTGAACGCATCGACAATGCTGAACCAGTCGAAGACAGCGTTCCAGGCCGAGATAGACTCGGCCTGCGAGCTGATCGACTTCTGGAGGTTCAACTGCCACTACGCCCGTGGATTCCATGACGACCTGCAGCCCCTGGTCTCCCCACCTGGGGTCGAGAACTCCACGGAGATTCGTCCGCTGGAGGGCTTCGTACTCTCGATCACCCCGTTCAACTTCACAAGCATAGCAGCCAACCTGCCCAGCGCCCCTGCCATAGTCGGCTGCACATCCGTTTGGAAGCCGAGCCGGAACTCGTACCACTCGAACTACGTGCTAATGCAACTCATGATGGCCGCTGGCCTCCCTCCCGGGGTGATCAACTTCCTCCCGGGCTCGGGAGCGGAGATCACCGAGGCAGCCCTGTCCAACCCAGACTTCGCAGGGCTCCACTTCACCGGCTCGACCTCGACCTTCCAGGGGCTCTGGCAGGAGACCGCCAAGGCACTGCCCGACCTGAGGTCCTACCCTCGGATAGTGGGCGAGACGGGAGGCAAGGACTTCGTGGTGGCCCATCCGGACTGCGACCACCGGGGCCTGTTGGTGGCCCTCCTGAGGGGCTCGTTCGAGTACCAGGGGCAGAAGTGCAGCGCGGCCAGCAGGGCGTACATCCCCTCATCGGTGTGGGATGCGATAGGGGACGACCTGTGCTCCGAGGTCTCCAGGATCAAGATGGGCGATGCCCGGGACTTCACGAACTTCATGACCGCCGTGATCGACCAGAGGGCCTTCGACAAGATCTCCGGCTACATCGAGAGGGCCAAGGAAGACGATTCCTGCGAGGTGGTCGTCGGAGGGGGCCACGACGACTCCACCGGCTGGTTCATCGAGCCGACGATAATAGTCACGACCAACCCGGCCTCCGAGACCATGTGCGAGGAGATCTTCGGGCCGGTCCTGACCGTCTACGTCTACGAGGACGACGACTTCGATGGGGCCCTGGAGACGTGCGACAAGGGATCGCCGTACGCCCTCACCGGATCCATCTTCGCCAACAACGAGGAAGACGTCCAGAGGGCGTTCGAGGCGCTGCGCTTCGCGGCCGGGAACTTCTACATCAACGACAAGCCAACCGGTGCCGTGGTGGCCCAGCAGCCGTTCGGTGGCGCTAGGGCGAGCGGGACCAACGACAAGGCCGGAGGACCACTCAACCTGCTCCGGTGGATCAGCCCGCGCTCCGTGAAGCGCACGCTGGACATACCACAGGACTGGGGATACCCGTTCATGCAGCCAGAGTGAGAATCGGCAAGGTTGAACTGCCCGCTCCCTACCGTGCTGATGGGGAGCAACTTGCTGAGAGGTCGCCTAGGCGACGACCCGCGAACCTGATCTGGGTAATTCCAGCGGAGGAAGAGAAATGGAAACGAACACCGCATACATACTGACTGCTAGCGTACTGGCCGCCTTCGGGTACATCGGATACCAATCCGCAACGAGGGACATCGACGACGATGACTACCTCTCATCCAGGGGGACCCAGGGGTGGCTCGGGATAGGCCTGAGCCTGTTCGCCTCGGGGATGGGCGTCTGGGTCCTGCTGGGGCCCTCCGAGGTCGCCTACTACGGCGGTTTCTGGGACGTGCTCGGATACGCAGCCTCTTCGATGACCCCCTTCCTACTACTGGCCTACGTCGGGCCGATGATCCGCGACCGCATCCCCCTCGGGGTCACCCTGGCCGACTACGTCAGGCAAAGGCTGGGCAGGCCCATGCAGTACTACGTGGGGATCATCTCCATCCTCTACATGTTCACCTTCCTATTCGCGGAGTTCACTGCGATAGGCAAGGTGATGGAGCACCTCTCGGGGATGGACCCCCTTCACCCCATGATAATGGTGGGGATCGTAACAGCCGCCTACACAGCGTATGGGGGCCTTCCTGCTTCATTGGCCACTGACAGGACCCAGGCATGGGTCATCGCCGTCCTCGTCACGATGATCCTAGTTGTCCTCGTAGGGGGGGACCTGGGCCAGATGATCGATGACGCCAGGGCGTACAACACGGATGACGATTGGTCGCTACTAGGCAGCATGAGCTACATGGGCTCGTGGGAATCAGGACTGGCGCTAATAGTCGCGGTGACAGCCGCGGAGATGTTCTCCCAGGGCAACTGGCAGAGGGTGTACGCCTCGGACAACGACGAGTCCCTCAGGAAGGGTGCACTCCTTGCCGCCGCCATGGTCTTCCCACTCGTGTTCGCCATGGGCTTCCTCGGTACCGTGGCGGCTGGGCAGGGGGGGATTGCAGACCCCTCCATCGCCTTCTTCTACCTGATAGACGAGTCCAGCCTGGTCGTAGCATCGGTCCTCATAGTGCTGGTGATTTCCCTCGTCTGCTCCAGCGCCGATACGCTGCAGAACGCGATCGTCGCCTCGATATCAAGGGACATCTACGACAGCAGGATGGACCTCCAATTATCCAGGATCGCCACCATAGCGATGATCCCCATCGCGATATACCTCGCATCGGGCCCGACTATCCTCGGCTTCGAGTTCAACGCGTGGAGCGTGTTCGGGATATTCCTGTTCGCGGACATGCTGGCGGCAGCCACTGTCTCCCCCGTCCTGATGACCCTGTGGGGAGGAGTGTCGTCCCGTGGGGCCCTCATCGGTTGCGTCGCCGGCTTCGCCTCGGTGGCGATATACGGGCTGTACGAGCCCCCGGCGGATGCCGCGTTCTTCATGTACATCGTGCACCCAACAGGAGGGGCTGTCCCAGCGAGCGAGGGCGGACTCACCAACCTCTATGCGTTCCTCTCAGCCATCATCGGGTCAACCGCGGCGACGGTAGTAGGTTCATACGCACTGCCCGACGAGTAGGGCCATGCTCGCAGCGCTCAGGCCCTGGAGGAGGTTCTGGGCAGGCCCATGGTCACGCAGGGACGGGGCCGGTGGGGCTTGGTTCCCCCTCGAGGTGTTCGTCCTCGGACTCCTGCTGGTGGCGGTCCCGTACTTCTCCACCAACAACATCGCCAGCATGTACCTGGACACGGTCTGGGACCCGGAGATCGCCCTGGACCGCGAGCTCCCGGTCGTCAACTGGATGATCCTCCCCTACACCCTGCTGTACCTTTTCTACCCCGCCACCCTGATACTCTGCCCCCGGGATGAGAGGGGGCACGCGGAGCTCGCGGTCGGCATGCAGACCCTGATCATGGTAACCGCGTTCTGCTGCGCCATCTTCCTACTGCTCCCCGCCGAGATAGACATGAGGGACCAGATCGACTGGGACTCCCTCAACGGGTGGGAGTCCGTGCTCTTCGAGTTCATCCACTTCTCCGACAACCCCTGGAACGCATGGCCGAGCCTGCACATCGTCCACTCCTACCTGCTCGCACGCCTGATGACGGTATGGGCATCGAGGAGGGCCGCGGAGGCAAGCGCCTGGAACCTCTTCCTGGTCGTGCTCTGGGTAGAGTGGGCCCTGCTCTGCATCAGCATCCTGACCACCAAGCAGCACTACCTGTTCGACCTGGTGACGGGGATAGCAGTCGCACAGCTTGCCTGGATGGCAACTAAGCCCACCCTCGACGAGATCGAGGATATGGGCCCCTCGGCCTTCGCCGAGAAGTGCGGGTGGACCGACTAGTTGTAGACGACGGACAGCAGACCGTTGGCGGCCTTCTCGCATGCGTTCGCCACGTCATCCATCCTCTGCAGGACCCTGTACATGTGCACAGCAGCCAGCGGGGCGTCCTCGCCATGGCTGAATACGTAGGCAGCGGCCTTGCTCTCAACCAGGTCCGCCTCGTGCTCTGCCAGGTTGACCTCGTCGATCAACTCCCCGAGCCTGTCCCTCCCCGCCTTGGTGTAACCCGAAAGGGCCACGTCCTTGAGCTGGGAGACAGCGTCCTCGTAGAGGGAAGTGGTCTTAGCAACGGCCTCTGCCATCTCCTTGAGCATACTCCGAGCCTCCTTGTCGACGAACAGCTCCCTGAAGGATAGTTGCTCGGCGACGTTCTGCGCATAGTCCGCAATCCTGTCCTGCCTGGAAACCATCCTGAACAACTCGTCCTTGCCCTGTAGGACGGATATCTGCCCGGCTCCGAGCCTTCTCCTGATGTCGTTCTTCACTTCGTCTGCCCTGAGCTCTGCTTCGACCGTCGATGTGATGTAGTCCTCCGGGTCGTCCCCATCCGCAGCGGCATTTACCGCGCTGAGCATGTGTCCGACCGTCTCCTCCACGGCAACTGCGTGTGCGTGGAAGAGCTCGAAGTGAGTCGGTGCTCCCTTGTTGTCCGCACTACCGGCATCGGACAGGGCGTCCTCGACGTGGATTTCCTCGTCCCAGGTGGCCCAGATCACGTACGCGACGATCGCGAAGGCTATCGGGATGATGACCAGGAGCTTGATCGGGTCAGAACCGGAGGCAACGTAGATCGCTATCGATCCGAAACCAGCTGCAGGTAGGCTTGCAACCCATGAGGAAACGATCTTGCCGAACACCCTGAAGTCAACGGCCTTGGCCCCGCCCGCGAGACCGACTCCCACCACTGCTCCAACTAGGGTGTGGGTGGTCGAAACGGGAACGGCCAGGAATGGCATGGAGAAAATCAGGATGGTGGTAGCAGCACCGAACTCTGCTGCGAAACCCCTGGTTGGAGTGATGTCGGTGATCTTGTGCCCTATGGTGTCCATTACCCTCCAGCCCCAGGTCATAACGCCTATCGCTATTCCAGCGCTGCCGAGTAGGACCAACCAAACTGGTACGTCTGCCTTGGCGGCCAGTACCCCATCGCTGGATATGACTTGGTAGACCGCAGCCATCGGCCCTATGGCATTGGAACGATCGTTAGCCCCATGTGCGAAAGCGACGTATGCTGCGGTGATTACCTGTAGCCATACGAATATTCGCTCGACACCATGGAAGCCATCTTCCTCGCCCTTGAACTCGTAGTTCCTCAGTACGTACGCAAGAACTCCTGATGCTATCACTGCGATGATGAATGCGAGGATTATTGAGTTGATTGGAACCCAAGCTCCTTCGTATATTGCATTCAAACATTCATCGGTGATTATTTCAGCGTCAGATGGGCAAGAAGGTGTAAATGGGTCAAATGTACCGTTCTCCTTGACGGGGATCCAGTCGTACTTGTCGTCTATCCAGCCATTGGTCTCCGCCCTTGCGAAGAAACCCTTCAGAGCCTTGAACTGAAGGGCGATACCGAGCACGAAGAATGTGGGGATCGCCATGATCGGGGCGAGCCATCTCGACCTCTCCTCAGGGTTGCTCGATTCGAGGATGGTCTCGCGGACTATCCAGAACGTTCCGAATGCCAATAGTCCTCCCATCAGTGGGCTGGCGACCCATGACATGACTACCTCCTGGGTCTTCTCCCAGTTGATCAGCTCAGTGTCGTGCTGGACCTCTAGAACAAGCCCCACTCCGATGATCCCGCCGATTATGCTGTGAGTGGTGGAGACCGGTAGGCCCAGCCTGGTAGCCGTGGTCAGCCATATGGCAGCTGCCATCATGGCCGCGATGAACCCGTACATCAGGTCATTGGCGAATTCATTGGTGACTGTTTCGAAGTCAACGACGAGGATCCCCTTTCGAACGGTGTCCGTCACCGCATCCCCTGCGAAGAAGGCCCCGCAGAACTCGAAGACGGCTGCAATAATGACCGCTTGCTTCAGAGTCAGGGCCCTCGAGCCCACGGATGTCCCCATAGCATTGGCAACATCGTTTGCTCCGATGTTCCAAGCCATGTAGGCACAAACAATCAATGACAGAATCAGTACTAGCCACATCACTCCTTCCATGGACGTCCCGGACACAGGATGGTATATCATAGAGAAGTAGCGTAATCTATATATTAATAATTAGATACACGAATTCATGCCCATCGGCCCAGGCGAACAAGACGTCCGAAGATTGCAACTAACTGGAGGCGCAACATACACCCTCTCCCTGCCAAAACCATGGGTTTCTGCAAACAACCTCGGTTCTCGTGACAGCATCAGAATCGACTGGAGGTCCAGCGGAGAACTGATGCTCTCCCCTCTCGAAGACTCAGAAGAACAAAGGACGGAGATCACGATTGATTTGGACGGACTTCCCCCAGGCGCTCTATACGATCATCTCATGGGGGCCTATATCTCAGGGGTCCAGGAGATTGTGATCAAAAGCAAGTCCGATATGAAAAGAAAAACACGAAACGAAATCCGACGCTTCCTGAGATCCACTAGGGGTTTTGAGATAGGAGAAGAGGGCGATTCACATTCTCGATTGATTAGCTTGCTAAATGCCGGAGAATTGCCACTGAGCGCCAGCCTAAATCGCATGTATCTTCTCCTTTCCTCTCTAGTTAGAGACATCATAGAGGCACTCCAAGGAGCAGATACCGATCTGATATCAGATCACGATGAGAGGGAAAGGGAGGTGGATGGTCTGCAGTATCTGATTGAGAGGCAAGTAGGCTCGATGCTCTCATCTTCGCAGATTGTAAAATCACTGGGAATTAGTAGGAAGCAGGGTGTCGAGTACGCAAACCTTGCACGGTCCCTTGAGAGGATGATGGACCATGCAGACCAAATGGCAAGACTAACGTTGGACTCAGACTCAATTCCAGACCTAAAAATCCAGAAGATGCCCCTATCCGCCCTCCCTATTTGGCTGGATTCGATCAAGACGCTAATGATTAACCTGAGAGAAAGAGACGCATACCAAATTGAGGAGGCTCGAAACTCACTGAAGTCGGCCCAACTGAAACTGGAGGAACACGAGGAGAGTCTCTGGTCCGGCAAGCGCAAAGCAGCACCCCTACTATTCGAAGACAGGTTGTCTGAATCGATTAGGAGGCTATGTGCCTATGCGAGAGATTTCGGCGAGATTTTGCTAAACATGCTTGCCTATGACTCAATCAAAAGAAACTGATGAACTCACTACGCCATTGACTCATAGATGTAGAATGCCCCGCTTCCCACGATGCCTGCCATGACCAGATTGTGAATCCACTCCGACTTCATGGCCTCCAACCACCTCTTCCCGGCCCTCACTCCCAGCAACGCGGCTACTACTAGTAGCAAGGTGACCTGTAGGTGCCCCCCTATCTCCTCCGGTCGGAAGTATAGGTAGACCGGGACTCTCGACAGGTCCACGCAGAGCGCGAGCACGCTCGCAGTGGCGGCATATGCCATCTTGTCCGGAAGACGACGAGTGAGGAACATCGCCCTCAAGGCACCTTGGTGCCCGGAAAGGCCCCCCATGAAGCCAGACCCTAATCCGCCTATCCGGTCGTTTGCCTCCGGGATCCTAATCCCCGTCCACGACTCGCTTAGGGTCAGCAGGGGTAGGAGGATGAGGAAGGCACCTATCAGGGCGAGGAGGGGGTCCTGTGGGACCTTGCTCTGCAAAGCGGCCCCAATGACCGCACCCACCACGAGCCAGATGCCGTAGTGCCTGAAAGCGGAGAAGTCGACGCTATCCCTCAGAGCCAGGAACTTCCCTGCATTGTGCGCCCCATGCACCACTGCGACCACTGCCACTGCCTCGTGAGGCCCCATCATCAGGAGAACCACCGGAGTGAGCATGGTCGACAACCCGAAGCCAGCAGGGACGGTGAGGGCTGCGGCCAGGAACGCAGCAACGAAGGCCAGAGCCAAGAACTCCATGACACTGGGAGAAATCGGAGAACAATTGATGTTTCTACTCGTTTTTCGCTGAACCACAGCCTAATACGTCCCAGCCTTGCCCATGACTTGCTCCTAGAGCATTATGGGGATGGTGGTTCAATGTCGAAGAAGGGTATCCTGATTGCCGTTGAGGGAATGGATGGATCCGGGAAGAGCACGCAAGCAAAGCTGCTGTACCACTGGCTGAGGGCCAAGGGGCTGCCAGTCTTCCACACGGAGTGGAACTCCAGCAAGATCGTCAAGGAGGCAACGAAGAAGGGGAAGAACACCCGACGCCTGCTGCCCATGACATTCCACATGATACACGCTGCCGACTTCGCCGACAGGTGGGCCCAGCAGATTGAGCCCGTCTTGGAGATAGGGGGGATAGTGATCTGCGATCGCTACAAGTACACCGCCATGGCAAGGGACGGATCCAGGGATGTCCCTCGCGAGGTCATCGAGGAGACCTACTCATTCGCCAGGGAGCCGGATCTGACCCTGTACTTCGACGTCCCAGTGGATGTAAGCTTCGATAGGATAGCCAAGGGGAGGCCAAGGCTGAAGTTCTACGAGGCCGGTATGGACATGGGGTGGACGACCGACCCATTCGAGTCCTACAGGATATTCCAGGGCAAGGTCTCCGAGATTTATTCGGCGCTAGTGGAGGAGGGCCGAATCGTACGTCTGGACGCCGAGGGGGCGGTCGCAGAGGTTCAATCTAGGGTGAGGGCCACTTTCGACAAGCACATCGACCTCTCGTCCGTGCAGGTCATCGATCAGTCCGACAGGCTCGCCCAGAACTTGAGCGAGTCCGACATCGACTGGCTCTCATACTCGGGAGGGGATGGGCAATGACTCACGCAGGCAAGCTGATTGTAATCGAGGGCCCCGACCACGTAGGAAGGACCCTACACGCGCGCCTCCTATCTGCCAGGTTGAAGGCGAACGGCATTGCAACCCACATCATAGGTCTGGCCCGTTCCGAACTGATGGGCGAGATTGTCAAGTCAAGAACTGCTGACATCCACCAGCTGAACTGGCGAACCAGGTCGCTCCTGTACGCCACCGACCTGCACGACCAGATCAAGCACGAGGCAGAACCGCTGCTGGATGCCGGATTCGTGGTCATCGCTGACCGGTACACACTCACTCCGAGGATCAGGGAACAGGTAAGGGGCGGGGATGGTGATTGGATCGACTCGCTATACTCCAATACCCCCGATCCCGATGCCATGATCGTACTCCACGCAGGGCCTCGCCGACTGTTGAACCGAATCATGTTCGGAGAGAGCCTGGAGGCACTGAACCACTTCGAAGCAGGGATGGACCTCGCGCTCTCCTCGTCCATCACCTCGTCCTTCCTGCAGTACCAGAAGATCCTCAGGCAGGAGTTCCAGGATGCCGGGAAGAAAGCCGGCGCCACCCTGATTCCGACTAGGCACACCGTCCAAGACGTCCATGACAGGATATGGGAGTCGGTAAACCCAGTCGTGGAGCACATGCTACAGCCGATAGATGGGAACTAGCCCAGTATATCCGCCACAATATCCGGTTGGGTGAGGTAGGCGAAGAGGCCTATTCCTGCGAACATCATCATCCAAGAGCCCGTGGCCTTCACGATAGACGAGTGCCTCCTGAGGGAGTCGATCAGAGCCCCCCTTCCCATCCCGACCATGGCAGTCACCCCAATCATCAGTAGTGATACGGAAATCATCAGCCCGCCCATGCCCATCACAAGTGCGCCCTCGCCTACAACCGCCAGCCATGCCACGAACGGGAAGACCGCAGCCGCGGTGCAGTCCACCGAAGCAGCGCTGTAGCCGATCCCCCACAGGTACATGTTCCTCCTGGGGGTGAAGCGATCGTCATCCTCCGTGGTCATGTGCCTGTCAAGCAGGCCTTGGACCCGTGACAGCACGTGGGATGTCCACCCCATGAGCATCAGCGCCCCGAGAACCACCAGCAGGAGGGCGATTCCCACTGCAATGTCATGAAGTATGCCCGACAGGTTCAGCACACCATCCAGTCCGAAGATCACGACCCCCACGCAGCCGAAGAATGTCAGTTGCCCCAGAGCCGCGAAAGTCCCCACCTCAAGGGCACCAGGTGCTGCACCCTCCAGCTTCCCAGACTCTCGGAGCTCGTCCTCCCTCACCCCGAGGCTGAGGCAGTAGCTGATGTAGGATGGCAGGACGGGGAATGCGCAGGGTGAGAAGTAGACAAGTACTCCAAGGAAGAGTCCGATGAAGAAGACCCCGGAGAATGACCTGTCCGCCTTCTCGATGCCGAATCGAAGACTCTCCGCATCCCCCTCGAGCGCCCTATCTACGGCCCTGTCGAATGACGACCACCCATCCAGAGGGGTTCCAGTACCCTCCTTCGCAACCACGTAACCCTCGTGGTCGATCACGTACACGATTGGGAGGTTCTGAGCTGCATAGTGCTCCACAAGGTCCCCCCTTGAACCGTTATCCAGGAGGATCGAGTCAGTGGCACCGTTCGCCACAGGCCAACGCATGTGCTTGTCCGAATCAGGGTCGCCGAAAGACTCGTTGATCCAGTCGAATGACTCGTATCCGTACCAGGCTCCGATCGATAACGCCACGACTGGGTAATCGGATGCGGAGTCCTGCCATGAGTCGAGACTATCCTCGATGTGCCCCTGTACGTAGTGGCAGTTGGCGCAGTCAACTGCCGTGAAGTCTAGGATGACCACACTCCCTCTCAGATCAGAGAGTTTCACCATCCCTGTTCCGTCCGCAATCGAGTCATCAATCCCGGTCCTGTTCATGGTCATCACCTCGAAGTCAGGAACAATCTCAGCGTCATCGGATACTCCGTAAAGCGAAGACGAGACTCCGAAAATCGCTAGCGATGCATAGGCAATCATGCAGAAAAGGACGATGCCTATTCCGAAGGCCTTCCAGGTGTCATGATCGCGCAAAACCCCCATATCGATGCCCTCTGCCACGGGTTTCCGAGCCCTCTGCCACTTTTGACTCCGGCGGGGGCCTGATGCCGGCCTGTCACCAATCTTATGCGCAGGAGATTGCTGGCAAACAGGCCGGGCTCGTGGTCTAGGGGTTATGACGTCGCCTTCACATGGCGAAGATCGCAGGTTCAATTCCTGCCGAGCCCACCATCAACCAAATCCTGTATCAGGGAAGATGCCCCTATTCGCATTCGTCCCTTTCCGGTGATGGACCCGTCCCTCCCCTCCACTATGGAGATCAGCCTCTCGGCATCCTCCCTCTTCGAGATCCCGCCCGATACCTTGACCCCCGGCCTTCCTTCGAATGAGAGGCAGTGCCTGCTGACCTCCTCCGCCATTATGGCAGCGGCCTCGTCGCTGCATCCCCCCCTCTTGCCCGTGCAAGACTTGACGAAGTCTGCCCCGGCTGCCAGGGCCATCCTGGTAACCGCCCTCAAACGCCTCTCATCTAGCAACGGGGCCTCTAGTATGACCTTCAGGATCAGCCCCTGTGACGCCTCCCTCATGGCAATGAGCTTGGCTAGCTCGGATTGCCCGGGGAACGAGGGGTCGGCATTCGGCTCCAAAACGCAGTCTATCTCATCGGCACCCTTCGATGCAGCCTCGCTGACCGCATCGAATATCTCGTCGGGGGAATCGCTGCCTCGTGGGAAACCGCCTGCAACCAGGGCCAGCGAGACCACGGGGTCGATCCGCTCCTTGACGAACCCGGCGTGCTTTGTGAAAACGCAGACGGCTGCAGTCCGATGCCTGCTGGCGAGGTCGCAGAGCCCAGCAAGCTCCTCCTCGCTGGCGCCCGAGTCAAGCAGGGTCAGGTCCAGCAGTTCGAGGACCTTCCTCGCTCCCATCTAGCCACTCATCCGTGACGACTCTCGAATTCGGCCATGAAAGAAGCGAGAGCCTCCACGCTCTCCACCGGGCACCCGTTGTATAGGCTCGCCCTGATGCCGCCAACGCTCCGGTGTCCCTTCAGGCCACCCATTCCGTTGTCCGCCGCCTCAGAGAGGAACACGTCCTCGAGGCTCTCGTCAGCTAGCCTCCATGTGACGTTCATCATCGATCTGGAACCGACTTCGGCATGCGGCCTCCAGAAGTCACTCCCGTCCAGCATTTCGTAGATGAGTCCGGACTTCTCCTTGTTCCTCTTGATGGCTCCCTCCAAGCCGCCATTCCTCTCTACCCAGGAGAGGACCTTGTCTAGGACGAAGATGCCGTATGTGTTGGGGGTGTTGAACATAGATCCCTTCGAGATGTGGGTCTGGTAGTCCAGCATGGTCGGAATACCACCCTTGCCCCTGCTGGCAGCCCATGGGGAGAGGATGACGACCGTCACCCCGCTCGGCCCCAGGTTCTTCTGGGCGCCAGCGTAGATCAGGTCGTGCTTGGAAACGTCGAGTTGCGCACCGCATATGTCTGAGCTGGCATCGACTACCCTTGGCTTCCCGTTGCTATCGGGCAGGTGGTTGAACTGGGTTCCGAAGAGTGTGTTGTTGGAGGTGTAGTGCAGGTACTCGGCATCATCTCTCACAGAGTAGTCACCGTCACCCGGGACTGCCTTGAAACCGTTGCTGGAGTCGTCCCATGCAGCCGCGCCGTCCCCGATCCTATTCGCCTCTGCAAGCGCCTTCTTCGCCCAGATTCCCGTCACAAGGAAGTCAGCAGCGCCACCATTGCTAAGGAGGTTCAGCGCAGTCATGTAGAACTGGGTAGATGCCCCTCCTTGCAGGAACAGCACCTCGTAGTCATCGGGGATCGTGAGGAGCCTCCTCATCCTGTCCATGGCCGAGTCAATAACTTCCTGGAATGCAGGGCTTCTATGAGAGACCTCCATCACCCCAAAGCCACTGCCATTCATGTTGGGCAGTGATTTGGCAACCTCGGCCACCACTTCTAGGGGGAGAACGGCGGGGCCCGCCCCGAAGTTGTGAATGCGACTCTCGGCCCCCACGTCCCTACCGGGCCACAGACGGTCTTTCAGCCCATCGGACTAGCAATAGGGTTCATTTCTCTTTGTCAAGCCGGCGGTTTGTGCTACGCATAGGTCTGGTAATGCTCCAGGGGGCCCGACACTCTCACATTTCCGCACTCGAGAGGGCATCAATGGGGACTGGCATCGACATCGAGGTTCACGAACTGAGGAAGGCCTCGGACCTAGAGTCATCCGAACCGCATGCAATCGTGATACCGGGAGGCGAGTCTACAACGATGAGGCTAACTGGCAATGACGCAATCTCCTCCTTGCTGCCTGCAGTCTTCGAGTGGATCAGGGAGGATCATATGCGACCGGTACTGGGTACCTGTGCGGGAGCCATCCTCCTCGCAGATCCGGGAGATGGGAGGGGCTCGCTGGTCGATGCTTCAGTAGAAAGGAATGGGTTCGGCTCCCAAGCCGAATCATTCCAAGCCGAGATAGATGCCATAGCGCTCGACAGGGAGTTTCCCGGCGTCTTCATTCGAGCACCACGTTTCGTCGAGACAGGCGATGATGCCCAGGTAATCGCGAGACTCGGAGATGAGGTGGTAGGAGTCATGACTCAGAACCGCATGGCACTCGCATTCCATCCGGAACTGTCACAGGACGCCGGATTCCATGAATTGCTTCTGGAGACGGCTTCCGAGCAAAGGGAGGGAGAATAGATGCTCTCACTGCCCCAGTTCCCCGATCTCGCCGAGGCACCAGACCTCTCCGACACTGAGGGCTGTATCCAGTGCCAGATGGGCAGCAAACTCGTCCTGTTCATCACCGGGAACTGCCATTGGCAGTGCGACTACTGCCCCCTATCAGAGACTCGTCGAGACATCGACTGGATGTTTGCAAACGAGAGGAGGTGCGAGACATTCGAAGAGGTCATCGAGGAGGCTCGTGCAATGAGGGCCACTGGGGCCGGCATTACTGGTGGCGACCCACTAATGGCGAAGGAACGAACCCTAGAGGGGATATCCCGGCTAAAGGAAGAGTTTGGACCCGGATTTCACCTCCACATGTACACCAGCATCCCCTTCAGGCCCGAAGTTGCCAGCGACTTCGCCGACGCTGGACTGGACGAGATCAGATTCCATTTGCTCGGCCTGGATGCAGAGAGGTATCGTACGACTATCACTGCATGCGCAGAGGCCGGTATTCTCACTGGGGTGGAGATTCCCTGTGAGCCGGACAAGAGGGACGATCTCCTCTCACTTCTGGATGAACTAAGGGATTTCGATATCTCATTCCTGAACCTCAACGAACTCGAAATCACAGTAGGCAACCACGATAACATGGAACTGAGGGGCTTCAACCTCTCAACCGAGATCACCGCAGGAGCCGCTGGCTCGAACGAGTTGGCAAACGAAATGAAGTCCAGGGTGATGGCAGCTGATCAGGGCATCGCCGACCCAACGGACGGAACTCTCCGCGAACCATTCGGATTCCACCTGAAGTTCTGCACTGCCGTCTTCAAGGACTCCGGACAATTGAGGAGGCGCTTCCTGAGGAGGGGCGAGTCAACAATCGCCCCCCACGAGGTACTGACCGAGGATGGGACGTTAATCTTCGGAGCCATTGATGCAGATTCCGAATCCAAGGAAGAATGGATGGATGAGCTCGTAAATGAGACAGGACTGCCTCGGAGATTCCTACTCTGGGACGAGCAGAATGGTCGCATTGAGATGCCCCTAGTGGTGGCAGAGGACATCGCAGAAGAGATAGATGAACCCGTCTTCATGGTCGAGGTCCTGCCTACTCATGAGAGGCTGGAGGTAACCATGGTCCTCCTAAATCGGACCGACGAAAATGAGGCGGATTCCGAATGAAGAATTCCGGTCACAGGCTGGGCACCTCAGGAACACCAACCGAGAACACCATCGAGGGCCTCCAGAGATCCTTGGGCAACGTATCCAGAAGAGACTTCAGATACTGGGAGTTTGATATCCGGGAGTCCTCGGATGGCAAGGTTTTCGTTTTCCATGATGATGAAATTGCGGTCGATGGATCATCCTCGGAGACATCAGAGATGACGTTCCTGCAAATCCAGGCTGCAGGTCTAAAGCAAGGAATCTCAATCCCGCTATTCTCAGAAGTCTGCGAGCATCTACGAGACAGGGAAGAGCCAGTAATGGTGGAGATAAAGCACTTGGAGACCGATCAGGCACGCTCAGAGGTTCTGGAAACGATCTCGAGGATGAGCAAATGGAAGCTCATGGCCACTCCAATCAGGTTCTCCAGTACCTTCCCCGAGGAAACTCGTGACGAGTGGCGCACGCGGTTCGAATCGGAAGGTGTCGAACTAGTCAGGGTAGGCCGCCACAGGTTGAACCTCTTCCACTCCTGCAAAACTAGGGTGGGTTGGTTATTCGCCCAACCAAGGTGGCTGTTCGGCTTCTGAACACTCCTCAAGTTGATATGTCCCCGACTTCCAATTGGATCCGTGCCGGTTAGGAAGCCAGACGCAGAGAACTCCAAGGTCAATCCATACCGGAGGCTTTCAGCCTCGCAGGTAAACGCATGGAGGAAGTGTCCTAGGCTGTGGTACTACGGTTGGATGGCACGCCTCAAGTCACCCCTCCCGCCTCAGATACTGAGGGGAAATGCCGTGGAAGAGTGCGTGTGCAGGGTGCTCCGTGAATCTCCTTCCCTGATGACTCAAGAATCCCGCTCCTCAATGCCCACACCGCTTGCCGAGGACGGTTCCCCTGACTGGGACAGCCAGGACTACTGGGTGGGGCCGGGGCTAAGCCTACTCCCAAGGGAATCAATTCCCGATGACAGGGAAACTATGCTAGAATGGGCCATCGCCAGAGCGGAAACGCACTTCGAAGGGTGCTGGGAATCGGCGATTAGCGATTGGGAATCCAGCCCAAACCGAGTGGGATTAGCAGAAGACGTGGACAAAGAGGAAGGTTGGCAGATGGTCGAATCGGCAATATCCCTACACCTGGACCAGGTTCAGTCGTGCATCGACTCCAACGGAGGTCCGAGCCTAGAAGAATGGAGGTTAGGCGCTAGGCCCCACTGGCCTGCTCCCGACGGTTTCCCTCGGGTGTGGGAAGGGCCGCACCCAGTGGCAGGCAGCGGACAGATCACATGGGCAGAGGCTTGGGAGGTCGCCAGACCATGGTTCGTCGATCCCGATGCCAAGTCCTTCACCCAGACAAGTGCGCACCCCGGAGACTGGTTCCAAGGGGAGTACGACCTAGTTTATCGATGGTCAGGAAAGCCCCTGATTGTTGATCTTAAGGCATCGGTGGGCAAAGGGGATCGTTCTGGCGACTACCTTGACCAACTCCGAATGTACGGATGGCTGTGGTGGGAGACACATGATCGGAAGGAAGTTGTCGATGGACTCGAGATTTGGTATCTGGGTCCGGGAACTGTGAAGCAAGTCGAACCCCCCTCTACTGAGGAGATGGACTCCATGAATGAAGAGCTAGAGGGGCTCTACAAACAAATCCATGCCCAAGATCCGGAAATTTCGATGTGCCCTCCGGAACCATCCCCCTTGAGGTTCTTCGACAAGGGCGGCATTCCATCTGAAACTCCAATACATCCAGATGAGAGGGCACGATGCAACCGATGCGACTATCGGGGAATTTGCGAGGGCTCTGATTACGAGTTGAACCTCCCATTGGAGGAAAGGGTAGAGAGGTTCGGTCACGCTTGGCCCGTAACTCCGATTGGTGAGATAGTAACCCGCGCCAGCATCATCGGAGATGTCGTTGGCCTGCAAGGTCCAGAACTCATGAGTGACGGCTCGATCAGCCTCCAGTTCACTCTACAAGATGGCTATGATAGGGCACGAGTCAGACCATCCAGACAAGGAAACCCAAGGAATGTCACTAGAGGGATATCCGAGGGATCACGAGTTCGAGTGGATAATGGGATGCCTTCGGTGTGGAGGGGTCAACTGCAGTTCGACCTCGATGATAAATCCTCCATATCCATCGCAAAAGACAATGACTCCGCACCTGTCGTTGAGGTGGAAACAAGGGCAAGTGTAGTTGGGAGGGTATGGTCTATCGATGCCTTCCCGAACGGCGAGGATGTTCATAGGTGGTCAATCACCCTAATGGACAAGACTGGCTCAGCCGCATCCGTAGCATTCAAGCAGTTCATCCCTGTATCGGCTCCAGCCATATCAAGAGGGGACGAGATCGCAATACTGAATGGCGAAATTGGCGAGTGGGCCGGTAGGCCTCAGGTCCGAATCGGCCCCGGTGCACGCGTTGTAATCCTCAAGCACGCAGAGGAGACCACCGACTTCTGAACTACTGACTAGAGCTAGGCAGGAAAGGCATCAACTGTGTGGCAAGCGAACTAATGTTCCTTGTCTGTATCCAGACCTTTCCAGAACCCTGGAAGTCAAGTGTAAAACCCTCCCCTCCGAAAAGGAAGGAACCGAGCCCCTTGACTTTGCTGATGTTGTAGGAAAGACCCTCTGTGAATGCCACCACATGGCCATTGTCTATCTTGATCGGCGTATCAGGGGTCACCTCGATTTCCTTCATGGCCCCGTATGAGGTGTAGAAGACTTTCCCAGGTACTCCTTGCGCCTCGGCTCTGAGGAAGAAAGCCCCCTCCCTGGAGAAGAGGGACTTTGCCCCCTGGAACTTCGTCGATACTTCGACGTTTACTTCAGAGGCCATGAATGCCCCTCCTTGCATGTAGAAAGCCTCACCGGGGGAGAGGTCGAATGAATTGATGTCGCCCGGAGCAGATGGGGCCATTGAGATCCAACCTCCCGTTGGCCCGGCAGAGTATGTGTTGACGAAGAACGACTCCCCTCCGAAGGCACTCCTAACCATGCTCTTCATGAAACCTCCAAGGCCTCCTCCGCTGCTCATTCCTGTCTTCATCGACATTTCATCTGACTGTGCAACCATCGCCCCAGGCTCGACCTTGATCTGCTCCCCTGGCTTGAGATTCGCAGTCATCATCGTAAATGCCGGTCCAAACTCAGTTTCAATATCCATGTTTCAATGCCGAAGAACGGAACGTATAGTGTTGACTATCGGTCACAAAGAACGAAGAGTCGAAGATTGGCCGAACCGCCATGGCGACATTCTCCCTGTCCTTCAAACCCGGCGACCCAAGGGGGATGGTAGTTGCAATAGTATGTCTGGCCATCGTCCTTGTCGTCGACATTTTTACCGTCCCGTTGCACTATGAGCAGTGGCAAACGAAAAACTGGGACAGGACACCGGGTACGGTCGATGACATCTACATCTGGGAGGATTGTGGGGGGGAGGACGGTTGCACCTACGGGTTGCAAGTCGACTATAGCTACGAGGTGGGTGGAATCTTATACGAAAGCGATCAGATTTCATTGGTAGATTGGGAAGACTCAACCGACTCCAACCTCGGATGGAAGGAGGACTTCGAGAGGGACCATCCGCGCTTTTCAACTATTGATGTGTACGTAGACCCCAATAACCCCGGACGTAGCGTACTAATTACTGGTTTCTCCATCGGCTCTGGCGCAATCACAAACATAGTAATCCTCTCATGTTGCAACTTCTTCCTCCTTTTCCTCGGGCTGGGATCCGCTGGAAATGCAAATGCCAGAATCAGGACCAGTTTGGAGAAGGTTGGCTTCGGATTCCCCCAGGCAGATTGGCTGGAGAACTCAGAGGAGTCAGAAGATCCACCTCAGGAATACACGAGAGAGCAAACTGACGGTGGTTCCGAAACCTCTGAGGAATCGCCCGAGGAAGTAGGCTGGTGGGAAGAGGATGATGGCGCCGAGAGAGGGATTTGAACCCCCGCGTCCAATGGACAGTGGATTTCGAATCCACCGCAATACCGGGCTATGCGATCTCGGCAGCGAAACGCCCACCTGCGAATCAGACATAAGGCTGACCCGGCCTCAGGCTAACATGATCATCCAGGTGGAGCACCTCGGCGAGACCTCTCAAGTGGAATCGAGCGACCCGATTTCGATCAGCGATGTGCTTGAGAAATTGGGCATCGCTCCCTCCACCGTTCTCGCTGTCCACGGGGAGACAATAATACCCCATACCTCGATTATCAATGCCGATGCAACGCTCGAACTCGTGGTGGTTTCTTCAGGCGGTTGAAAGGTCGCCTCTGACGAACTTGATGTATCGTTGCCCCCATTCTCTTCGAATGGGTGCTGCCCCTGATCTATTCCTGCGAATGGAATCCTGCTGCCACTAGAATCGTAGATCAAGTCCGCATAGAGTGGGGATGGCTCCTCCATGATGCTGAGAACAGGCGCACCATATTCACGATGGCCAACATCATCGCTGCTTGGCTCTCTTCCTTGCTGCCTTTCGCCTTCGGAGCTTCTTCTTTCGCCACTTCCAGCGTTGCTTCCCTTGCTTTTTCCAAGCACGGGAACCTCTCTTCACTGTGAATCATCCTCCAGTTTGCGAGTCCATCCGACCTGCCTCGCGTATATGAAGAGATTCGTGATGCTTGCATAGATTTGTGGTGGGCAATACAGGATTCGAACCCGTGTCACCGGCTTAGAAGGCCAGCATGATATCCAGACTACACCAATCGCCCTTGACCCACTCCGGGAGCCTCACTTAGATGAACTCTCACTTCGTCTCGAACCTGCTTGCACACTTAGGGCACCTTGTTGGCCTAGTCACCCTTCTCCTTTCCCAGGTGTGCCCACACTTGCCGCAGATCCATTGCCCCTCGGGAAGGCCTTCGAGAACCTGCTCGCGCAGTCTCATCAGTACTGGCGAGTCCCTGAGTTTGGGCGCAGGTGCAACCTTGCCAACTATCCGTGCGTGCAAATCATCATGATCCAGCAAACCAGCAGCATGCAGGAGCTCGTGAGCTAGTGTGTGACGGAAAAGTGCAGGATCTTCTTTCAGAATTGGATTCAGGGCTATGGTCACCGGCCCCGGGGGAACTCCAAGACGACGCCTTCGGTATATCTCGTTGTGGTCGCACTCGAATCTTGTGAATCCCAACCTCGACTCGCCATCTTCGAGCCACTTCAGCTCCAACTCCCTTTCCATACTATTTCCGAATGGGGCGTCCTCGCCCTGCAACTCCTCGGACAGCTCTTCCATCAGCCCATCTGGAATCTGGGGGGCACTCCCTCCCTTGCCCTCGGTTGACACATCGTCCCCTCTTCACGTCCCCCTTAAATGGGCGTCGCAGTTCGTCAGGCCACTGGGCGTGTGGCGCAGCTTGGAAGCGCGCTTCCTTGGCATGGAAGAGGCCCCGAGTTCAAATCTCGGCACGTCCACCATCTCAAATGGCATTATGAAATTCTAGTAATAAATTTATTAAAATCAGTAATTTTTCCTTTCAGAACGGATAAATTAGCGGTTTTTTAGGGTGAAACTAAATACACAACATAGTCTCAATACAATAGATGAAGGCTAAAGCGAATGCTCTTCTTTTATGCACACTGATGATTGCATCAGCCCTGGCGGGATGCGCTGGGGATGATGTGGAAAGGACGCTGACACAAGCTGACTGCGACGCAATCGGAGACGGTTACACGCTAGACAGCGACAACAATGCGTGCGTCACGACCGTAACCGAGACCGTAACCAACACCGTCACCGTGGTAAAGGGTTGCACTGACTCCAGTGCCTCTAACTACGATGCTGCAGCCACCGAGGACGATGGTTCTTGTGTTGCAAAGGTAGAAGGATGCATGGATGATACCGCATCAAACTACGACGAAGCAGCAGAGGTTGATAGTGGGATGTGCGCATTCGCCGCAGAGGCAGCAGCTTACACTCCTGACATCAACGAAGAAAATTGGTCCGCTGCATGGAGTGCTGCTCGACAGACTCGCGAGTGCAGCGAGGTAGGAACCAACAGGCCATGCGAGATCGTAGAACTCACCATCGGTGACGCCTCTACGTTCGACCCTGCCGATGCATATGACTCCGCATCTGGAGATATCATCGAGAATGTGTTCGACACACTATACAGGTATGCAGGAGACGGAAATGGTAACTCAATCATCATTCCAAGACTCGCTACAGGGCACACAGTTAGCACTGACGGTCTAACATACACTTTCTCCCTAAGAGATGATGTTAAGTTCAGCAATGGGGATCAAATGACTGCTGATGACGTCGTCTTCTCATGGTGCAGGGTGCTAGAGTACCACGCACCAGAGAGCCACGTGGACTGGATTCTGAGCCAGAACCTAGAGGGCGACACCGACGGCGATGGGGACTGCGACGAGAGCATGGCAGTTGTTGACGCAACAACGTTCACTGCTACCCTCAAATCTCCATACTCCGGTTTCGTGTCCACGATTGCCTACACAGTTGGTGCAGTGGTCAACTCAGACCTATGCAACGCAAACAGGGTAGTCACCAAGTACGCGAACGGTTCGATCGCGACTGATGACTGGTGCCACGGATGGATGGACGAAGCACCTCTGGGTGCAGGCACAAACGCCTACATCGTCGACACATGGATTCGTGAGGATAGGATCGTACTTACTCCAAACTGGCTATACTGGGAGGAGGGTAACTTTGCAGTAAACAGGTACACCTCATCTATCGTCACAGAGGCCTCCACCAGGCTTCTGGCATTCGAGGACGGCGAGGCCGACTTCGGCAGCATCAACATCGAGCACATGCCAAAGTTCTGCTACAACGATTTGGATGGTGACGGAGTATACACGTCGGCAGATGGTGACGCCATCGACGACAAGCCAAACGTCATGAGCAAGGATGGTTACATATGCAAGTACAGGGAGACGTTCACAACTACTCTCTCCGCAATGAACCTGAACCCTAAGGACGCTGATGGTGACTACATCCTCAACCACGACTGCGATGCAGACGGGACAAACGATTGCAACGCAATGTCGATCCCAGCTGTCCGTCTAGCCATATCATATGCCTTCGATTACGAGACTCACAGAAGGGACACCTACGACAATTCGCTCGCACCTCAGTACGGGCCTATTCCAACTGGTTTCCTTTACGCTGACACGCAGACTCAGACCTTCAACTACGACCTTACCTATGCAGAGAGTCTTTTGGAGAATGCCGGATTCATCCGCCAGTACGACTGTGCCGAGCTTGCGAACAACAACACAGTAGTTGTTGCAGAGGCAGACAGAGATGGCAGCGAGTGCCGCCTACCCTCAATCTTGAGGGTCATGGCAAACGAGGGCAACGACTACAGAATCGCCATGGCAGGACAGCTACAACAAGCACTGGGTAGCATCGGCGTCGCAACAGACGGATCCGCTAAGCCCTGGGCCGAGTACTTGACTCAGTACTACGCCAAGACCTTCGAGATCCGCTTCAGCGGCTGGGCACCTGACTACCTGGACCCAGACAACTACTGGTCGCCTTTCGCCTCCAGCACTGAGGACGTCTATGGTACTGGATACAGCAACGCTGCTGTTGACGCTGCACTATTGTCAGCCAAGTCTGAGACCGATGACACCGCTAGGGAGGCATACTACCAAGCAGCCTTCGATGCATGGAAGGTCGACCCCAACATGATCATCATCGGCCAGTACAACGGTGTCGGTGTAAAGCATGACGACGTCTGCTCTGCCCCTTGGTCAGCTATCGGATCGGCCCACTGGTTCGACTACGACAAGCTACCAATGGTCGACGGCGCTCTCGTCGGATCCTGCGAATAATCGTAGACGACTAGGAAGAAAACGTAAGTGCCCGACGGACGCCCCGAAGAGGGGCGTTCGTCGTGGTACGGCAACTTATTCTGCTTCGCCCCATGGGCTCGAAGGGGTGTTGGGATGAAGATACATGAATTCATAGCAAGAAGACTCATTCTGCTAATCCCAGTAATCGTTGGGGTTTCCATATTCACATTCGCTATCGCTCAGATTATTCCTGCCGATCCCGCCGCCGCTCTGTGCGGGGAGAAGTGCATCGGGGACGCATACGAGCAGAATGTCAAGAGACTGGGGCTCGACAAACCAGTTTCCGAGCAATATACGATATACGTACAGAACCTGATGCAAGGCGATTGGGGGGAATCAGTTGCTTACAAGAGACCAGTTATTGACATAGTCAAGGACGCGGCCCCCATCACTCTTGAGATGGCGTTCCTTTCGCTATTGATTGGTTACTCATTAGGGATCAGCCTCGGGATACTAAGTGCGGTTTGGCAGGACCGAGTCTTTGACCATCTCTCGAGGCTAGTTGCAATTACATTCGTCAGCCTTCCAATATTCTGGCTTGCAATGATGCTCCAGTACGCTTTCGCCACTCAGAAGGGGATTTGCGACCCCCTAACAGATTGGCTCCCGTTCGTGACTCCAACTGATGGCGGTTGTCTGCCACTTTATGGCAGGCACGATACTTCCTACTCCTATCCCCAAGAAGGATTCATGTGGCCATTGCCGGAAACCGGAACTGGATTCCACTTGGTCGACAGTTGGTTTGTCGGAAACGCTGCCTTGGAGGAATTGCCTGAGGAGTTCTCCTCCAGGAGGTCATTGTTCAAGGACACTCTGACCCATCTTGCACTTCCGTGCATCACGCTAGGCGTGGCATCAGCCGGGTCACTCTTGAGGTACATGCGAGCAAGCCTTCTCGAGGTTCTAAGGGAGGACTATGTTCGAACTGCCCGTGCCAAAGGAGTTTCAGAATTCAGAACCGTCATCGTTCATGCGTGTCGAAACGCCTTGGTCCCAATAGTAACCATTCTCGGTTTCTCAATTGGAGGTGCGATCGGCGGAGCGGTTCTCACCGAGTCAATTTTCGCCTTCAACGGAATGGGACGTGTGGCAGTCAAGGCCATTCAATATCTTGATTTTGCTACAATTATGGGAGTTACACTAATCACATCCGTGATCTTCCTACTTTCCAACCTGGTTGTCGATATCACGTATGCACTGATTGATCCAAGGGTGAGGCTTGAATGAGCTGGTCCGATGGTGCCGAGGATAGGGAGGAGAGCCTTCGGAGACTCATAGAGGGCCTCCGACAAAGGCGATACGATCTTTCTCGAAGCTGGAAGATTTTCTCTCGGTCTTTCCTCGCCGTGCTAGGTCTTTTCCTAGTGGTCACTGTAAGTACAATCTCATTCTTTGCCGATGAAATCGCTGTGGAACACCCTTATCGGAATCTCCAGGACACAGAAGACCTATGGTGGATAGATTACGAACCAAAACGGATGGCACCATTTTCCGAAGAATGCGATTGGCACGAGCAGAAGATTGACTTGTTCGGCATGAGGAGGGCGGATACCAACAGGACCATAGCATGGTCCGATGAGATGTGGTCCCAAGAAAGTCAGAAGAGTATCAGAAAGCCTCTCCAAGTGATTGAGATACTCAACATTGAGGATACTAACGGATATCCAGTAAACGACACTTGGGTGACTATAGATCCTAGTAACGACACGTGGCTTTTTGTCTCCAATGACGTCCTGGAAAACACATCATTCACTGGGTCGCTCTGGGTCACCTATGAATTCAACAATGAGGAAATGCACCACTCTTGGTTGCCCGATGGTTATGATGTGTGCATACTTGGGACTAATAACGAAGGTCAGGACCTGTTCTCGAAGGTCCTCTATGGTTCTAGGATATCTCTGAAAATTGGATTCACAGTCGCACTCTGCACCGTGGCCCTTGGAACAATCGTGGGCTGCATTAGCGGATACTTCGGTGGTAGGGTGGACGAGGTAATAATGCGAATCTGCGACGTCTTCTTCGCGATTCCAGGGTTAATTCTGGCAATGGCATTCGTGGCTGCATTGGAGTCAACGGTCAGGCTATCCACGTCAATGTCTGCAGCGGTGTTGGCACCGCTGATACTTTTGGCCATTTTCGCCCGAAGCGCACTCTCCGAGAAAGTCGCTCCTATGGAAATGGAACCCGAGGAGGAGGACTATGATTTGTTGATGATTGGAATACCCACTGCTCTGGTGGCTGCAATATTATTGTACGACGACTTTTCAATTTTCGATGGCAATCTCGTCCCACTGCTAACTTTGGCAATAATATCCTCATTCATAGTGCTGGCATTGTTGGGACGATACGCCTTCAACATCCCATTCAGAGGCAATAGGTACGCCCCGCTTCTCGTCTCTGCATCCGCATTATTGCTCGCAATCCCTCTTTTTCAAGACTATTGGGGCCAAGGGGGGCGGGCATCTCGAATTTTGCTAATTGCTGTATTCATCTCCTTAATTCTCGGATTAACAGTATTGGAGAAGAATATTTCACGACGAGTGCCCATGTCCAGTTTCGTCCCCGGGGGTGACAAGCGCCTCCATGAGAAGATGGTTTCAACAGCCTCAAGCTCGATAAAGAGAATGTACGGAAATCCCTATCGATTCTTGACTCTCAGGACGTTCCTGATCTCAGTTTCCGCTGTACTCCTCTTCACTGCATCAGGATCAAATGAATCGGAATTCATCATCATCAAGGACTTCGACAGACTGTGGAAGATTCAGGTTGCGCTAATATTCACTGGTTGGCCAGGCTATGCGAGACTAATCAGGGGCCAGGTCCTGTACGTGAAGGAGATGACCTTTGTCGAGGCGGCGAAAAGCGTGGGCGCACCTGACAGCAGGATAATGTTCAGACACATACTTCCGAATGCATGGGCACCACTTCTAGTCGCATTCACTCTGGACATTGGCGGGACCATCCTTTCTGCCTCCGGGCTTTCTTTCATAGGTCTCGGAGCAGAGCCGGGGACTGCAGAGTGGGGCATTCTAGTTGATGACGGAAGAAGATGGTTCCCCGAAGACTGGTGGCTGATTACATTCCCTGGAATCGCAATCGCGATTACGACACTAGGTTTCAACCTACTTGGGGATGGTCTGAGGGACGTCGTTGATCCAAAGAACAGGAGGTAATGGCATGGTGGAATCTACAAGCGAAGACAAAATCGACAAGGCACCACTGCTCGAGATCTCCAACTTACGAGTTCACTTTGATACCATGGATGGCCCGGTAGAGGCCCTTCATGATGTCAATCTGACAGTTGAAGAAGGTCAGATTATGGGGATAGTCGGTGAATCGGGTTGCGGCAAATCAGTCACCTCTCTCACAGCCATAGGGCTAGCAACATGTGAGGTCGATGAAGGCAGTATCACCTTCTGCGGGGATGAAATGGTCTTCACCACCAGTGAGAGAAACAAGAACTTGGAAATTATTTCCACTAGAGTCTCCGTGACCTCCGTATTCCTCTCTATAATATCGTTTATCTGGCTTCTAATTGAACCAGTACAAGGGGCAGTCTTGCTTTTTATCTCAATTTCTCTTCTAATAGGGGGGGTATTGACTTCATTCCTATCCAAGACTCCAGCATTGGCACACGAGCGATTCATGAGGACCATTAGGGGGAACGAGATTAGCATGATCTTCCAGGAACCAATGACTGCCCTAAACCCACTATACTCCGTAGAGAAGCAAATCTCAGAAGTTATGAGTGAGCATGACAGGCTCGCACCTAGGGAGATTTCTAAATTTGGACGGATTTCTAGAGCACTATTCTATCCTTTTTCGTTCTTAATTCAACTGTTTAAGGAGAGGAAGCAGCAACTCCTTTTCACCACATTCTTGTTCGCATTGGTCTTGGCCCAGGGATTCTCGGGACCACTTTCCGATTGGGATGAGAAATCACTCGTTTCAGGTTTCAAAGCCATTAATCTGTCCTGGATATTCTTCCCCCTGGTGCCAGCCTTGGCAACGCTCGGCCTCGGTGATGGTCAGAATAGGACCTCCCATGCCATTTCCCTTATGCCATCATCATTCTCTTTGTCCTTGGTTCTTTACTTGGCCCTATGGATGCCATTTTCCGTTTTTATGTCAATTACTGCTGTTTTTGCGATGTTCGCAATCCCTTCGATGATTGCATTAGATTACCTAAAGCTGGATCCGAACCACCGGGACCAGGTGGTGGAGATTCTCAAGCAGGTCCAGATACCCAACCCAGAATCAGTTGTTTCCATGTTCCCACATGAGCTCTCGGGAGGGATGCGCCAGAGGGTGATGATCGCAATGATGATGTCTTGTGAGCCTAAACTGTTGATCGCCGACGAGCCAACAACTGCACTAGACGTAACCATTCAAGCCCAGATACTATCCCTGATGCGCAATCTAAGGAAGGAAAAGGGCACCTCGATAATGCTGATCACTCACGACTTGGGGGTTATTGCGGAGATGTGTGACTTCGTTACGGTGATGTACGCCGGCAGGGTCGTGGAGAAGGCCCCAATAGGGGAGCTATTCGACAACCCAAGACACGCATACACCAGGGGCTTACTAGCTAGCAGCCCTAGCCTGGATTCGGAGAGAAAATCAGTCCTACCGGCAATACCCGGTCAAGTCGCACAACCATCTGATTTCGTCTCAGGATGCCGTTTCTGCCAGCGAATGGGTAGGACTGGCGATACTCTAACCACTCGTCCAGAGATGGAGGAAATCAGCCCTGGACACTGGGTCGAGAACTGCCCGGAGTGCGTGGGCGGCTCAGATGAAGCATGGAGTGTACTAAATGTCTGAAAGTCCGGAAACCCCATTGATCGATATTCGCGATCTGAAGAAGTGGTTCCCAGTAAACACCGGAATGCTATCAGCGAAAACCTCCCATGTTAGGGCCGTAGATGGGGTTAACTTGAGTGTCAACAAGGGAGAGACATTGGGCATCGTGGGAGAGTCCGGTTGTGGTAAAACAACACTGGGAAGGGTGATTATGGGGTTGATCCCCCTTACTTCTGGTTCGATAATATATGATGGAGAGAACATCCGTGAAATGAAGAACAGGGACGTCAGAAAGAAAATGCAGATCGTTTTCCAAGATCCCGGCGGTTCGATGAACCCACGAATGTCAGTTCGCTCAATAGTCGGCGAACCCCTGCAAGTGAACGGCGTAGCCGACGGTGCCGAATTGACTCAGAAAGTCGCATCACTGCTGTCCTCAGTAGGTCTGAAGAGGGAACACATGACCCGATTCCCACACGAGTTCTCAGGCGGCCAGAAGCAGAGAATCGCCCTAGCAAGGGCCCTCTCTCTTGATCCAGAATTCATTTTACTCGACGAGCCAACAAGCGCACTGGATGTCTCAGTCCAAGCACAGGTCCTAAACCTCCTCAGCTCCATTCAGAGGGAACACAACCTGACCTTCATCTTCATCACCCACGATCTTGCTGTAGTGCGGCACATCTCTGACCGCGTGGCAGTAATGTACCTGGGCAAGATTGTCGAGTTGGCCGATTCCGACGAGATCTATCGGAACCCTCGCCATGCGTACACCAAAGCCCTAATTTCGGCCATCCCAATTTCAGATCCAAAAATGCCGAGAAATGATAACTTCCTCGAGGGGGACGTGCCATCGCCCGTTGATCCGCCTCCCGGATGTGCATTCGGAAGGCGCGTCCAGCACCCAGATTGGGAGCAGAGTGTCGAAATGGACTTGTCCTTGAAGGAGGTATCTCCCGGCCATTGGGTGCAACCCTGCCCCTGTTGCACAGATGACTCGTGATGAAGCCAGCACTTCTCCGAACTTAGAGACAATCACTATCTCTGAAACCCTAACGGACACGTGGAGGAGGGCCAAGAAGATGTGCCTGGGTTCATCGATAAGTCTGGAGAATCCAAGGCTGCATTTTGGAGGCTTAAGAGGGCAGCGGACAGGCGAAGGGAGAATCGAATAAAGTGGGTTTTAGCCCAAGAAGGAGAACCCCTCCTCCATACTCTCGGGAGGTCATTGTACATCTCCGGATGCATCTTGTTTGATGGTCTAATCCTGACCGAAGTGCTCTTCATAACTGGAAAGACAACTCTTTCCTGGGTTCTATACGGGACCTTACTAGGTTTTGCCGTTTACTTCCAACGGAGGATGTATGACCGGTGGTTCTCTTTGGACATTAGCCGGATTGACTTCGACTCATCTCGATAGGGAAGAGGTCAGAATCCACTCTCTCGAATTTCCTGAAGGAGGGGACGACTAATCCAGCCATTGTTGTGAGCACCATGAAAGAGACAGCAACAGCGAATGTGGTTAGAACATTAGTCTCCTCAATCATCCAACCGCCCAAGAGTGGTGAAAGCGGGATGAATACCAGTGAACCTATCGCATCTAGCGAATTAACTCGCCCTCGCAAGTGTTGGTCGACGCTATCAGACATGGTGGTTCGCCATATGACTCCAAGAGTCCCCCCAAGAACCCCCTCAATTAGTACGAATACAAGTATCAATAGGAAAGGGATCGGCATCGCCCACATCAGCATGCACCATGCTATCCCCCCAATTAGAACATAGAAAACCAAACCCCTGATTTCCTTTGAAACTGGCCTGATTCCACCGATTACAGATCCGATCATCGCTCCAGCCGCTCCCACCGCCCCGAAGATGCCGAACTCCTTAGCGCCAAGCCCATTGTTCTCGATGATGAAGGGGATCCCAATTTCGATAGCAGAGTCGCCAATGTGCCAAACCATGAACATCGCTATCCCTGCAAAAAGCCAGGGTTGCGTCTTAACGAAGGACCAAGCCTCATTGACCTCTTCACGAAGGTTGCCCCCTCCCTCCCTTTCTATTTCGATCTCCGGGATGGTCCAGAGGACCATTGCACTGAAAGCGAAGGTGAGAACGTCAAGAATGAGGCAAACCTCGATCCCAGATGCAGCTACCGAGAAGCCCCCAATCAGTGGCCCAAGCATCCACGCCCCAGTCATTGCCACGCCCCTGATGGCATTGGCTTGAGGCAGCAACTCATCATCTACAAGGTCTGGAACCAGAGCCCCAATGGCTGGAATCGAGAATGCCCCCGCACCTCCTGTGAAAAATGCTACAACAAGCAGAGTCTTTATTTCCCCAAACCCGAAAGAAATTGCGATCACCCCTAGGGTTACCAAAATTGCTTGGGCGATATCCGCTACCAGGGCAACAGTTCTTCTCGGCATCCGATCAACAACCATGCCACCATAGAGTAGCAGTGGCAGATGGCCAAGAAAATACGAGGTGAAAATCAAACCGTACTCTTTAGGCCCCCCTAGCTGGGACACTGTCCATCCCATGCCAATGAAGAAAATTGCAGTCCCAAGCATGTTGACACCGTTTCCAATTACAAGCCTCCTGAATCCGGCTATTCTCCATGCCTCCGCCATGCTCATGGAACGATTGCCGCGCCCCTCCCTATTCAATTCCATCCGCAAATAAAGTTGAGTAAAAGTCGAAAATGAGAGTGCTCATTTGAATCAGAAAATTACCATACCGTTAAAAAAATTGAACAATTAATAAATAAAAATTAAAAAAATAGTACAATTGTACAATGAATTAAATTTTTATAACTATTTCAATCATAATTCTAATAGATTGTTACTCAATCGTTCAAACTATATACTGCCTTGTCTCGGACAAGAGGCATGGCAACTAAGTCCAAATTGGAATACATCTGGCTCGATGGATTCGAACCAACACAGAGTATGAGAAGCAAGACGATGATTGAAACCGATTTCTCTGGAAATCTCGATGATTGCAAGATGTGGTCATTCGATGGTAGCTCGACAAAGCAAGCCGAGGGGGGTTCATCGGACTGCCTTCTGAAGCCAGTAGCGATTTATCCAGACCCCGATCGATTGAATGGATTCCTTGTTATGTGCGAGGTTTACAATTCTGATGGCACTCCCCATCCAACTAACGGCCGTGCGACGATCGAGGAAGACGATGATGACTTCTGGTTCGGATATGAGCAGGAATACTTCCTATGGGACCCCGAAACCAATCTTCCCCTTGGGTTTCCTAATGACGCTACAGGACAAGGCCAGTTCTACTGCTCCGTGGGCGCAGAGAATGCTTACGGCAGAGAGGTAATAGAGACTCATCTTGACATGTGCCTGGACGCTGGAATAAATGTCGAGGGAATCAACGCAGAAGTGGCAGTAGGCCAGTGGGAGTTCCAAATTTTCTCCAAGGGTGCGAAAAACGCTGGAGATGAAGTCTGGGTCGCTAGATATCTGGCTGAGAGAAACGCAGAGAAGTACGGCCTCACGATCGAATGGCATCCAAAGCCATTGGGTGCAACCGACTGGAATGGATCTGGGATGCACGTCAATTTCTCCGACACTACATTGAGAACTTGTGGTGATGAGACTGTTTTCTTCCGGGTTTGCGAGGAGTTTGGTAGGAACGTCAAGAAGCATATGGACGTCTACGGGGCTCACAACGAACAGAGGCTCACTGGACTCCACGAGACCCAATCGATCCACGAATTTTCCTATGGAGTTTCTGATAGGGGTGCATCAATTCGGATCCCAATCGGAACAGTCGAAGATGGATGGTGCGGGCGTCTCGAAGATCGAAGACCATCATCTAATGGCGATCCATACAAAATTGGTGCCGTAGTAATTAGCACAACCAAGTCCGCTTACGCGGAGTCCGAAATAGGTGCTGATTCTGAAGCCGTAGGTTTAGCTAGTGCCTGAAATCATAAATTGTTTTCTAGCCGGATTAACAGATCCCATGCTATTGCTTGTTGGCATCAGCTTTACCTAAGGGGCCGAAGAATTCTTCAGACATCAGACTCCTTTCCGCCTGCGACAATTGCGGCTACTTCATCCGCGCACCCCCATGAAAGAGTCACTCCAGCACCTCCGTGGCCATAGTTGTGGATTACCTTGGATCCGCCGATTTCTTCCTCTTCCAGGCGAACCTCTGATCTAGAGGGCCTCAGTCCCACCGTACCGCCAACAATCTTGCTCCTATCCAAGTCCGGCCAAATCGCCTCGACCTTGCTAAGAATCAGATCATTGTCTTCATCCCTAATGTCCAGATCCCAATCACCAACCTGCGCAGTTCCCCCAAGCACTGTGACATTGGTCCTCGGAATGGTGTATGTCAGAGTCTCCGGCTGTTGATCAAAATGGCCGACCCCGGGATCCTGCTCAATGAAGATAATTTGACCTCTTGCCGGCTTGACTTCTTTATCATCGCACAATTCTATCGCACCTAGCCCAACGCAATTGACCACAACATCTCCATCTATGTCCTGCAGGTTTTCGACAAAACCCTTCTCGAATGTACCACCCAGATCTTCAAACCTGTTCTTGAGCCATGGCATGTAGAGTT
>Ga0207993_1000027_pt1 | contig 63356 bp, 55 predicted proteins | sample ETN01SmetaG_2_FD_185791 | JGI IMG/M metagenome (GOLD analysis project Ga0207993, IMG submission 185791) | Marine microbial and viral communities from oxygen minimum zone, Eastern Pacific Ocean - ETNP2014F12-01SV265 (SPAdes) (version 2) | ecosystem: Environmental > Aquatic > Marine > Oceanic ...
TCATTGTCTGTCTTTTAATCGATGGTTCTTTTCGTGTTGTTTAATTGGTGGTTCAAAATGTAATAACAAAACAAATAAATGCAACTCCTGGTTTAAAATCAAAATATTAAAAATACATGTTGTAGTATGATAACAGGCAACGAATTAACTCATAGTAGCTCTACATGCTATATTTTAGGTACAACATCGACATGGATATTGTTATCTGTAATGCTCGGTTTGTATAATGGTGATATAAATAGTGTTTTTGGGTATTTTATATGTTTTGGGCATATTATAGTATTTATATCATCAAATATGCATTGGTTAAATCATTCAAAGAATTCAATGCGGGCCTGGATAGATACAACCGCTAGCATGATCGTTGTATTTAATATTTCGTGGTATATGATTTTAAATTCAACTCAATTAATTCAATATATTTCCCTTTTTCTTCTTTCTCTTGCTATCATATTCTACAATTTGAGTTGTAAATTTAGATATAAATATAATCATTTAATTGGTTTGGGATGTCATATTTTATTTAGATTTTTTGTATTTTGGTTCTCATTTATAAATGTAGCACCTTCTTCATTAATTAATAAACATACTTTTACTATAATTTTACTACTTACTGCTGTATATTTTATCCATATATACATAACTTATAAGGTAACGAATAGAAATCCCAACTTTAAACTCACATTATCTACAATGATATACGGTAATATCTATATGTTTTTAATAATTTCTACCTTATTTAAGCTTCTTATCTAACATTTAAATAAAAGAAAGAATTTGCTACACAACTTTGCTATATATTCAATTGCATAAGTCAATTTGTTAGTATTTTTTGGTTCAATATAATCAAGTTCCGTCTCTTCATCTTCGATTACTGCCGGAGTATCTATATCTTCAGAATTATGATTCATGATTATATATTACAAGTATTTTCTTAAATACCAAGACCTCTTAATTCTAATTCCTCTTTATTTCTGATTCTTTCATTTCTATCATCTAAAAATGCATAATCGGGGGTTACCATATTTCCTTTCTTTTTACAACAATTTTTATCTTTCAGACTTTTACAACCATGACAAAGTGGTTGTGTATTTTTATCAACTCGTGTAAATCCTAATCTTTTAACATTAATAGGCATCTCACAGAATCCATCATTACAACCACCTCTACTATTGGGGTAATTTTTATTCTTTTTATAAAATGGACAATCTGTATCTGCTATACATGGTTTGTCCCATACACCGGGTGTTCTTTTGTCTCCTTTAATATCTACAGTAGATTCGCATTCTTTTTGAGTTCTATTTTGTGTATTGCCAAAACATTGCCATCTCAAATCAAGTGTCGCTTTCAAATCTTCTGATATTTTCTTGTTATTTGTTTTAAGTATTTTTCCATATTTCTTCTCTAAGTTATTTGTTCGATTTAATTCTACCTTGGCCTTTTTTAAGAAATCATTTGCTTCATACGTTTTGGCACCTTTCAACCAAAAATCTCTATTGTACATAACTGTTGCTGCTTTCTCTTCTGATGTATTCGGTATACATGGTTTTTTACCAGCAAGTAACATACATGCTGGGTTCTCTTTGCCATATTTTTTACTAATAAAACCTTTACTTTCAAAATATACTCGCGTGCCCTCATGATAAGGAATATATGCAGAACCACCTACTGAAGATATTCTTATTGAATTACCACGTTCAACTAATTTTTTTGTTAAATCAAAAATAGCTTGTGTTGGCACATTCTTGTTTGCAAATAAACACAATTTATATCCATTCCCAATAGCTCTCTTATTCAAATCAAATAAACGATAATTCTCAAGATTTAAAGTAGTATCAAGTATCCCTGGTAAATAATATTTAGCTGTTTTTGTCAATATTCTATCATCATTCCAAGTAACTATCTTAATCCTAGCAGATATAGATAAATCTTTTATAAATTTATTTGGGTGGTGAATTATTGTTACAATTGCATCTATATTACCTTTGTTCCACTCTTTCATTATTTCTGCATTCGTATCATAAGATTTAATATTTGGTGGATTTTTATAGTCTAATCTGTTTATTGTACTCAACAGTAAATCTTCAGTATATCCACCCTTTGGATATATACATAGGTTTTTACCTTCAATATCATGAAAATTATTGATTTGTTTTGTAGAATTCTCGATATTTACAATGACCGTATAACTTATCATATGTAAAGGTACTACAAATCGATAATTACTACTATTCATATTAACAACAATAGGTTCTGGAAGTATACATAAATCACATTTATCCATTTGTTTTACGTCATTCACAATTTTAACAGGAATATAAGATTTTATTAACTGACCTAGTAATACATCTTCTTTCTCAATGTTAGATATGAATAAGGATGCGGGATTTCTTTCAAAATAAGTGGGTGTATATATATGAGATATGTAATATTCTTTATTGCGAATAACAAAAACTATTCTAATTAAAATAAGAACAAAAAAACACAAAAGTATAACACTAACTAAACTCATTATACTTATGAGGAAAAAAGGAATTGATGATTTAAATTCTGAAATATCTGTATCTATAGTAACACCTACAACAAAACAAAGAAAAGAAGTCTTATCAGTTTTATTACAGTGTATAAAAAGGCAGACCTTTAAAGTTGACCAATGGGTAATTGTTTCCGGAGACAAAAAATGGAATGAAGAAGACTTTAACGTATTCATAACTACCATTCAAAAGGATATACCTATGGTGAAAATTGATTCTATGTACGTAAGTGAAAAAACATCAACAACATATGGTATATCTAATAACTATGAAGCAATTGGTTACTTAAGAAATGTAACAAATAAACTTGCAAACGGAGACATTATAGTATGTATGGATGATGATGATTATTATCCACCAACAAGAGTAGAACATGCAGTTACTGAACTTTTAAATTCAAACTTAGAAGTTGCAGGTTGTTCTCCTCATTTGATATACGATATTGATATGAATACCTTATTTAAATTTACAAAATTCTCTGAAAATCATAGTGTTAATTGCTGTTTAGCATATAAAAAATCCTTTTTAATCACTTCAAATTATGATAATAGAAATACTCATGCAGAAGAAAGTGTTTTCTTAAAGAATTTTACAATACCTATTATACAATTGGATCCAATGCAAACTATTATACAAATGGTTCATCCTAAAAACACTTATAATAAAAGACATCTTATAATACTATCACATTGGTTATCATATGATAAGAAAAATCTGTTCATTTTTTCTAAAAAACCCGAGGCTTATATACCCAATGAATTGTTATTGAATTACAAAACATTATTGTATCCTGATTCGTTAATAAAACCAAATTCTAAATATGATATAGTGTATTATCTTGGTTTTGGTGCAAAAAAGTGGTCACCTTTAAGTAATTCCCTAGGAGGTTCGGAACAAGCAGTAGCTTATTTATCAAACGAATGGGTTAAAAAAGGGTTAAAAGTAGCAGTTTATGGTGATTTTGACATTGATTTCTTAAATTCTCAAAAACTAACAGATGATGTACCTCATTACAGAATGTTTACTGAGTTTAAGTGTTGTAACAAATACAATAATCTTATTTTATGGAGAAATTTTGGTCTATATCCTATTAATAAGTATAATTTAACTGCTAAAAAAATATTTTTCGATGTTCATGACATAAATACACTACCTTTTGACAACAATGTAATCACTCATACTATGGTAAAAAGTAAATATCATGCACATATTTTTCAAACAAATAATAGTACAATACCCATTGATTCAATTCATATACTTAAAAATGGTGTTCGTAAAGATATATTTTGTGTCGCACCGACACCTTTTCCTATCCGAGACCCATATCGAATGTGTTGGTGCTCATGTTACAAAAGAGGTTTAGAAAATATACTAAAATGGCTTTTCCCTATTATAAAAGAGTTGGAACCACGTGCTTCTTTACACGTTTATTATGGAATGAATGAAGTTCAAGACGAATCTTTTAAACTAAATATGACCCAATTGTTATCACAACCAGGTGTTATAGATCATGGAAGACAAGATGTTAATATAATTAAACAAGAAAAATATGTATCATCTTATCATTTATATTACTCAATAACACAATCTGAAACAGATTGCATAAGTATAAGAGAGAGCGTTTGCTCAGGGTGTATACCTATATTAAGTAAATATAATGTATTTCAAGAAAGAGTAGGTATACATATCGATGGAGATCCAAGGAATAAAGAAGATATGAAAAAAGTAGCTCGAATAATTGCAAATGTTATGAACAATACAGAACAATCGAACAAAATTCGTAAGCAATTATCACAAATAAACGATCAAAATTGGAAAGATATTGCATTCGCATGGAGTTCGATTATCAAAGCTTAGCATGGCTGTTTACAATCCGTATTTTTTAGTTTTGAATTTTTAATATTCTGTTTAATTATTTTTAATATTTCACAATAACGCGATTTATCCATAAGAGCTTGTTTCTGAATGTCTCCTCCTCTATCTTCACAATCCGCTTTGGATGTATTATCTTTTTTAGAAGAAATATACTTCTTCTTTTTCTTAATCAATAGTTCTCCATTTGGTCGTAAATCTTTATAAAAACCTGCAATATCAATATTTATGTATGTTTTTGGGATATCACTAGTAACTTCTCTCATCCAATTATCATATTTTCTATCAAAATCAGGTTTATCATGTGTTATATAATACATTCTTGGGTCATATACTTTCCAATCGTCACTTTTATCATCTTTAACTAAAATACAAGTATCGAATAAAAATGCTATTTTGTTTAATACATCGTTTTCTTGCGTGGCTTTTTCTTCTTGACTGGCTTTTTCTCCTCCTTCTCCTCCTCCTCCTTCTTTCATTACTACATTATTTAATTCTTCAGCAGCTTTTACTCCTTCTTCTACTCCTTTTTCTACTCCTTCTTTTACTCCTTCTTTTACTTTTGTATCAAAACGCATTTTTTCCAAAATACTCTCTGGTGGTATATTTATATTTTTTAATATATCAATTCTCTCTTCTTCTGTTAGCGATCTAAATTTTTCTTCAAAAAATGTTAATGCGTCTTTATTATCATTTTTTTTATCAATTTCAAGAGAATATTGCACCAACTTCCATAATTCACTTTTTTCCGGATCCTTCTTTATTATTTCAGGAATATCTATAAGTGGTGGTAATACAATATCACGCAAATCATCTCTGTGGTACTCTATTTTTTCTTTAACTTTTCTATTTAATTGATTTAGATTCACAAAATTAGAATAAGAACTATTAAGATTAATTTTGGCATTTTTTAGTATATCCATAACTCTCTTTACATAATAATCTATGTCACGTTTATCAATCAATTTTTCAATATCATTGAAACGTACAAATTCAAACCCAGGTATAGATTTAACACTATAATCCGTTTTTTCCTTATCCAACTTATTATCCAGATGATTAAACATATGTTCATTTACATAAAAATATAGACTTTCGACTTCTGTTGTGTAATCATAGTAAAATAATTCTTTCTTTGTTTTCTCAATTAGTTTTTTTTTAAGTTTGTTATGATCTTTTGCTAGAAACTTACCACCAATTTGTTTGTTACGTAAACTACCACCTATTATTTTTGGTGTTAATCTATCTAATTTTGCTTTGATTCTATCTTCTAACTCACGCATCTCTTTTATACCGTAGTCTTCTTCAAGGTTTATTTTATGTTTTCTTAAATAAAGTTCAATAAAATCCGTTTGTTTATTACAATTGCGTTTATTACGAAGATTACACGCTTTTATGATATCTTTGACTAACAGATTTTGATTCTCTTTATGTTTGAGATCATAGTCAGAATATTCCTCCCTATTCCACGCCTTATCGACCATTCTCGAAGTAGTATTCCATGATTTAATGAGGCGGTCGGGGATGTCCTTTTTGGACGACCGCCAATCATGTGTAATTGCTTCACTTTTATTTAATACTCTTGTAGATATACCAGGAATCATCTTTGATTTCTGATACCCAATTTTTCTTTTTGTTCCTCTGATTATTTTGTTTTTTAAAGATGTCTTTACTTCTGGTCTAAGTTTTTCGGTTATATGTGCAAAAATTTTGCAATATTTATTTTCATATATACATACCTTTACATCTGATTTATAAGAGTTCTCAAAAAAACTATTATATTTTTTGGGTATATAAATCATTTGAGGATTTTTAAATTTATGTTCAAGTACAATTACATTTATTAATTTATTCGTAGTATTATCTATACTATAACTATCTACAATAAATTTATGGTATTTATACATAGAAAGTCTACCAGGTAATGATATCAATTCATCATCCCATTTTTCAACTACATTATCATCTATCGTATATGGATCACCTTTTCTATATCTTGAATTTTCTAGTAAATTTTTATCATAAAAATTCAATTCATTTAATCCGTAAAGAAGTATCCTTAATTTATTATTTAATCTTACTTTTCTATTGTGTATTTCATCAAATCTTACAATTCCATAAAGATTTACAAGAAAGACATATACATCTCTCGATAACTTTAATGTTTTATATGCGTAAACTAAAAACATAAATAATGTAAGTGGATTAGCTGGAACCAACCACGCGATGCCTAAAAATTGAAATATTGGTTCTAAAAATGGTTCTACATCTATTATGGGTTCAAAGTCGCGCCTCGACCCATCCATAGTCATACCTGAGTAATCCCTATCCACTTTGCTTGCATCGCCGTGCCATAACTGCTCATATACTCCTCTAAAAAATTCTCGGCTATCTTTGTTCGATGCTTTCGTTCCCCCCGGTTCTGGTATTGATTTTAAGCCTTTGAATCCCGCCTCAAAACCTTTCCATAAACCATATGCAACTGCACTTCCAGGAATTACTGTATTTTTTACTTTTCCAAGGATGGTACCGTTTTTTTTATTTGACTTACCCTTTTCAGCCTTTGTTGTTTTTTTAATAGTATTAGCTCCACCCTTCTTTTTTCTAGTTATTTTACCAAACCCAAAATATGATTCATTTCCTTTTAATTTCGATATGTATGAAGATATAATACTTTTTTCTGAAGTTAATTTATCAATTATCATTGAATTATTAAATCCATCATCCGAATCTATAAAATTCATAGAATCCATTCCAGTAGGATTTATTTTACTTTTGTATGGGTTATCCTGCATAGTGTATTTATCTTCATCTTCAACACCTTCTAATAATCTTTCTATTCCTATATTGCATAATGTAAACAAAATTGTTATTGGGTCTGCCCCTTGATTAGCAGTATATTTTGTATCATATTTTAATTTACTTTTTTCGTCAAAGAAATTCAATAATTTTTTATTAATATTATCCATTTGTTCACTAATCTTAGCTTTGATGTTCTCATTACCTTTATTATCGTTCTCAAAAAATGTTCTAAAACGTATCTCAAAATTTTGTATGTACATTGAATCAATGTAATCATCAACTTCTTTCTGTTTTGCAGTGGGCTTTTTCGATAAAAGAGGTATGTAGTATTCTAACAATTTTACTAAAATACCTGCAAATTTTATGAATAATTCAACGGCACTTTCGTCTTTTAATGGACATTCTTTTATACAATTGCCATCTTGATTTATTTCATAATCTTCCGGCTTTAAATTAATATCAAAGATTGTATTAAAATTATATTGTTTTTTATAATATCTACTTTTTATTTCTGATATGTTTTGCTTTGCCAAAACAGGATCTCGAATCCGGAAACGTCTACGCATCCGAGCAAGAGTTTCAGTGACGGTTGTATTCGTGACAGTGCCGACTATTTTTTTTTGATCATATGAATATCCTGATGTATTTTCTATATCATATACAACATCCTTTCCAGAATCACTTATTTCAGAAACTACATAATCAATATCTAACATCGGCGTTTTGAATCGATCACCAATAAAATAATAAGCTGGTTTATCATAAGGATTATCCATTTCTATGTCGTAGGTTAGTTTATTTCCGTCACTAACTTCTTCACTTAATTTTATATCTTTGCATTCTGACAAAGTCTCTTTTTTGTTCAACCATCCTTTTAAAGATCCAAAAAATTCTTTTAATTTGTTTTTAAACAATTCTTCTTTATCTTCTTTATCTTCTTTATATTTAAACTCATTTAAAATTTCATAAAATTTTATGTCATCCTCCTCTACTTTAGAAGAATTATAAAAATATAAACCGCTTATTTCACTTTTGTCATTAAAATATAAACCTATAATTATACTTCCATTTGATCCAAACTTGTAATATCCACCCTTTTCCAGTTTTTTAATGGGTAAATCCATATTTTTTATATCATCAGACAACGTTTTAAATTCAACGAAATTGGGAAAAGCCATTTTAATTTTACACTCTATTTTGTCTGTTTTTTCTGGCAATAATAGAGTACTTTTTATAATATCTTCTAAATATGAAGGTAAGTAATTATAACATTCGCTTAGTACACATTTTATATTATTAATAATAATATTATTTGTAGTCTTATCATTTGGTATTCCCACATCTTTCCAATATTCTGGATATGATATTTTTTTTATAATTTGTTGGTATTTAGTTCTTGATTCATATATTGGCTTTATATTATCAGATATTGGCTTTATATTATAAGATATTGGCTCTATACTATCAGATATTGGCTGTATATTATCAGATATTGGCTTTTTATCTAATTTCTTATTTATTATTTGTGTAATACGGAGTGCATTATCAAATTCAGTTAAGTATTTTTCATATGCTAAACTTTTAAAAATGTCAACAATATTTTTTGAAGTGAAAATTGATTTTAAGCCCCATTTAATTCGGTCTTTTTTTGGGTCTGGTTTACCATCTTTTTGGTAATATCCTTCAAATAAAAGATATTTAACATAATTATCTTTGAAATTCGTCCAGGTCATATTAAATTCCTTAAAACCAATTTTGCGTCGACGGGCGTCGAGCTCACTTCCATCATGAAATTCGGGCAAGAACCACCCTCCTTTTTCCTTTATTTTTTCTATGTAGCTTACTTTTCTCTTTATTTTTTCTATGTAGCTTACTTTTTTAATGCTAAATATAGAAAGCCACTCATTTAATTCCGTTTCCCACAAAGAAGTATTGTTATTTGCGGATTGGTTTAAATATGATATATTATACTCTAATTCCCCAAATTCATTAAGTGAAATCCGTTCCCTCTCTTCAGTAATTTCAGTTATTCTCTTCGCTATATCAATAACTTTGTACAATTGTTCTTCGGCTTTTAAACGATCCGTCACCGTATTTTCTGTTGAAGTGACTTGGTCGATACCATTAATGACATCAGAGTACTTATTTCCGGGCTCTTTAATGAGCGTTTTACGCTTCTTATTGAGCTCGGTCTTAACATTCTTAAGCTCACCCTTGATGTCCGCAAGGTCGTTCGGTGAATTCCCAACTGTCTGTCCCCCCCCACGCCGCCCCGAGGGTTTGTCTGGATGATACAATTCAGGTTGTATTCTTCGACTTGCTTCCACTACCGCATCGATAATCTCTGAAACTTCTTTATTATAAAGTAGTAAATTGATCTTGATATTCATAATCCTGATCTTTTCATTCTTAAGAGTTTTTAGCCATTTTTTTGCATTATCGAACATCTTCTTTAAATCGTCTATCTCCCAGAACTTTGTACTCATGTTAAATTCTGATAATAATTTTATTGTTTCCGCCACTCGTTTTTCCTCATCGTCGATTATTTCATTTAAGCCCATTATAATATCGTCATTCGCGTTTATATAATTTGTTATCATCCACTTCTTATCTTCAAGACCATAATATTCAGCTCCCTGGTCTTTTGTTACCTTCCACCTATTAGTATTAACGCGGTGATCTTCGGACTTATTAAATAAGACTTCAGCTTCATTTATATATTTTTTCACATCTTTTACGAAATCAAAACTATTTGCGGGATCCTTAATATCACCTTCTTTATTAATATTACCTTCTTTCTTAATCATTTTTTCGTATTTTTGGAATACGTTTTCGTATTTTTCGAATAATCCTTTAAATAATAAACCGATTTCCTTGATTTCCGAGCGATTTAATTTTTGATTTTTTTCATTCGAGGGATCCAACTTATTTTTCAGGCTATTGTGCTCTTCTCTGTACTTATCGCGCTCTTTTGTGTACTTCTCGAGATTGTTGGAGAATTTCTTGTATTTTTCATTTTTTTCTTTGTTTATTTCATCTAATTCATCTTGGTAAGATATCGCCGCCAGACTATACTTTGCATTTCTATCTTCTTTGTCCATGAAAAAAAGTTTCTCATCCAAAAATTTTTTGGCTTCAATATAATTCAATTCCAAGTCTTTGATATCTTGTTCGGTTAAAATTAATTGTTGGCGGTTGTCTATAAGATTTTTCAAATTATTCAATCCAATTTTTACATCTTTATACTTTTTCATTTTATACTTTTTCATGTTTTCATCTATTTCGTTTTTCAGCGACTGAATTAATTTGGAGGGATCAGCCGCCGCCGCTGCTGCTGCTGCTGCTGCCGCTGCCATTGCCTTGTCTTTAGAAGACAACTGCTGTACTGAATTCATCTTATTCCCACCACCACTTAGTCGAGATTTGGGGGGGTTCCACCCACCCCGGGGTCGCGTCGGAAGGATCTCGCGTCGCTCTTTGATTAAATCCTCGATAAACTTTTGGATGTCATCGACCAACCACCGTGCCTTCGGCTTCGTAAAGAGTTCTGACAATGCCTTCTTCAATCTAGTATCGACCTTCATGATAATTGGGATTTCGAACTTTTTGAAGTCCAACAACCCCGCGTTGGAAGTACTATCCAAATTAAATAAAGTTACGAAGACTTCATCGCGTGAATATCGTTTTGTTTGCCAATTTGTAAATTTCACCCAATTACTACCAGCATCTATTATTAGCTTCTTAGCACGGTCGTGAAATGCTGTCGCATTTTCGGCATCGGTGCTCTTCTGATTCCGGCTGTTCCACTCGTCGACCTCGAAAAAATCGTTGTAATAATACATCACCTCTTCAATCTTTTTAGCCTCTTTTATAATTTTTTCAACCTCTTCATTCAGTTTCACGTCACTAGATATCTGTCTTTTGATCTGGTAATATGCATGTTCGATTTGTTTATCGCCTCCATTCAAACGAATAATTATTTTTTTATTAGTGTTTTTTTTATTAAAATTCATAAAATTTGAATCTTCCGAATCTATTATTTTGTCAAAAACATCAATATCGTTTTCAGAGAATTTTATATTATCAATCTTATAATTTCTTCTGTATTTTTTTATACACTTTTCAAAAATGTTTAGATCTTCGCCATGTAACATTTCATAATGATGCAAGTTATTTTTGGTATAATTTTTAATTTTTTTTTCTAGTTTTTCAAGATTTTTATCTTTAGAAAACTTGTCAGATGGGTCGGCATCTAGATCCCATTTTACTTTATCAATCAGTTTTTCTCTAGCATGATAGTCAAATAAATATTTAACTATATTCGAGGTTTCATAATAACAAAAAGTAACCGGTATCTCCTCCTTCGGTTTAGACTCCGTCGCGCGACCATAGCCCTCGCCGGCCCGGCGGACCCGATACGCCGTCGACCTCCGCTCGCCGTAAGACGAGGCAGCACTGACGGCCGCGGCGGAGGCGTACCCAACGAGAGTGGTGATTTTTTTTTGGGAGAAGTAATTATCAAAATATTTTCGTGTCTGTTTGTCGCCGTCCAACTTTCTTATCTTATTTCTGGTTTTTTTAGCGTATTTTTTTCGCTGCTCCTTTCTCTTTTTAGCATCTTTCACGACGGGGGCGTCCGTATTCCGGGAGAATAACAAATTCCCACCAACTTTTCCAATTTTTTGCGTACTCCCCCCTAATTGTTTTTTTGAATTGTTTTTTTTACGTGAATTACATAATACTTCTTGTAATATATCTCCATCGTTGTCCAATAAATAACCTATATATCCCCATACTTTATCTATATCATCATCTATATCACCCTGTTCCACATTTTGAAGGAACAAAGTATCTTCGTTCAATATAGTTTCAGATTCCGTTTTGGTGTTGGTCATTACTTTCATTATCATTTTATATTGTTGGTAAATCTTCTAAAGAAGTACTCATCGTATTATTTTTAACTTGTTGTTGTGGTTTTTTTTTGATGGGGGCAATAATAACAGGTGTCGTATTCTTTTGTTTTATTTTAACAGGGGTCGGTTTTTTTACATCTCCTAAAATTTTTTGGTATAACATTTCCATTTTATTGAAGAGAGAAGGTTGTGTTCCAACCATGAATAATATGTATACTAATAATCCATATCTTCCACCTCCTCTTGTTGCAATAAACATAAAAGCAAATACAATAACAATTACTTGCATAAAAACTTCTAATAAAACAAGAAATACATCCTTGCTTTCTGATATGTCTTCGTCGTATTTTGGGAATACATATTCAAGTAACGCACCTATTATAAATCCATAAATTGAATAACAGGCTATGTCGTAAAGAGTTTTACTTAAAACATCTTGTACATCTGAATATCTAGAATGTACTTGGCGATTCATTTGTTTAAATCGAAGCGGGGTGTACATCATTATTGAATTACACATATAAAAAGTTGTGAATATAAAAATGAATTTAAAAGATGAAAGTATATATATCTATTAATAAAGAACCATGTCCACCACAGCACCAAAACACCTTTCTGCATACTTATATGAGTCCCGTTCTGTTATTCTAGAAATGCTTGAACAAAGAGGGTTTCAAGTTGACAAATATAAAAATTTCACAAGTGCCGAAATGAATCTTTTAGCAAGTGAAATCAAAACACACACACCTGAACCAATTGTTTCTACTAATTTTGATAGTAAGGAACATATCGAAGTACATTATTTACTTGACAAAAATAGTCCAACTGCCAAAACAATTGACACACTTGTAAATTCAGTAATATCTAAAAGGGATGAATCTTTAAATGATTTTGATCATACACTTGTAATTATAACAAAATCTAAATGTTCTCAATCTGTAAATGACAGTCTGAGTTATTTATATAAAGAAACTGGTACATATGTGCAAATCTTCTCAATAAGAACCCTTATGTTTAATGTCACAAAACATACACTTGTTCCTCCACATACTCGATTAGAACCTTCCATATTCGAGACACATCTTAAAAACGAATATCATATTAAAAGTCCTGATCAACTACCTCATATTATGGATAATGATCCTGTTGCAAAATTTATAGGTTTACGACCCGGTGACATATGCAAGATAACTCGACCTAGTTTGAGTGCTGGTCAACATCAAGTATATCGTCATTGTGTATCCTCAACGTTAGGATAATTACAATGATTATTCAATTCTTTTTTATTATCTTCCTCTATTATATCATATATTGCTGTATTCTCCAAAAAATCACGAATGATAAGTGGTTTTTCTCCTACAATATTAAATGATCCAGATTCGGTGATAACATGATATCCTTTATTAGTTTTCATTTCTACGAATACATTATTACATAAAGAATACAGTTTATCCCATACTGAGTCAATCTTCCCAATTACACTTGGACTTACTAATTGTGTACTACTTATTTGTAACCATTTATGATCTTTTGGTAATATACATGAATATTTACCTATAACTCTTGTCCAATTTCCATCATCCCAGATAATATCTCCTATTTTGATCTCTTGTATTTTTTTTGAACCTTTTCGTGTTTGTACACAACACTCTCCTGATATACAATTCCTAGCATCACCATATTCATATTTTGGATTCAATTTTGAGTGATTATAATTCAAACCTTTCAATGTTTCAGTAGCTATTTTAACATTATCATCTGATTCTGAATAATCTGAACATAAATATTTTTCTGTTTGTATATTGTGATCATCGGTTACAAAACACATAACGTTATTTGGTTTTTTATCTGTTTTATTACATATTTCATAAGCAAAAACAAATTCTTTTTTATCTTTACAATATACAAAATGATTTTCAGTTACCCAAACATTGTCAGATAGTTTATACAAAAATTCACTGTTTTCACTTGTAATAATTCCCAATATTTTTGATTTTTTGTTAACATGATCGACATATTGACCCAACTTATATTCATTCATATTTTTACCTGATATTAATTTGGAATCTGGCGAAAAACAGCAATATGCCCTCTGAGAAGCTGTCTTTTGTAATATTCGTAATGTACTATTAAGAGCTGCCAGAGCAATTGCAAACACACCATATATACCTGCGGGTATAATATTAGCTATAAAACCAGGGTTGGTAACGAAAAGTGGTGGGATATTAAACATGTTTGCCCTAAATGCATGAAATGCCGCTAACGCAATCGATGTTATCATTTGTATTTCAGATATAATAATTAATCTATATACCCCAGCGATTAATATCATAACACTATTCATTGAAGAAATTAAGAAATAATATAAGGTAACTATTACTGCACCTATCTTATAAAACAAGTTCTGCATTTTCAAAGATATGTAGTAAGATACAGTTTGGGAACGTAGAAAAACATCACTCATAACATTTGTATTTTCTTTCAATTTTTTTCTATATTTATCTGATTCCCTTTTCAGTTCATTCGTATATTCGGTAGTAACTTCTAATTTTTTTTGAATATTATTAACAGGCTCGTCTAATTTTTTTGTTTGTTCTCTGAATAATGGGTCAATTGCTTGTTTTACACAATAATGAAAGTTGTTTAATACGGATACCTCTGGTTTTATAATAGATACAAAAGGGAGTAATTGTAATTTGCATCTATGTTTCTCAAAATCTTTGTTGTATATACCCTTAAGAAATAATATATGAATGATCATTGTAACGATAACGGTTAATAATATAATACTAACAATTGTTATAATAGCCCAAGGTATATAATTTAATTTTGAATCATCAGACATTCGATTATTATAAGTAATTATGTTTTTCTGATAAAAAAATGATTACATATACTTGTATACATTTGATACAGTCACTACAGCTTACTCTATGAATCCGTATAAGTTATTACATACAAATGTTACAGATTTACCAAAAAAAGGGTCAAAAAGTTACAAAAGTATAACTTATGAGAATTATAGGATTGGGAAACAAGATATATCTAACACTATGCTTTCAAAATGTTTAAGTTGGTTTAATAAAAAGGCTCCTTTGTCTACACTACATGAAAAGAGCAGATGTCGACAATATCTAAATTCAAAAACAAGAGACAAAAAAGGCATAGAGCTTACAACTTCAGAATATATGGTATGGAGTAATCCTTCAAAAAGATCTGCCTTTATAAGGAGTAAAATATCTAAAAATGAATTTATACCAGTAGAGATAGGGCTTAATAAGAATTATGAAATATCTAAAATAGCGTTTGTGTTAAAATCTATAGGTAATAACGACAATTCCTCTATATTCGCAACAAAAGGAAGAGTTATTTATATTTGTATGGGGATAGATCATGGTATAAAAACATGGTATATAACAAATGGTTACAAAAACAGAAATAACTATAAATCAAAGAATGGAATAAAATATCTTACATCTGAACAAGTAAAAAAATTATTCAGTTTATAATTATAATGGGATATGTGTATGTACCAAATTGGTTTAATGGATTAATAAAAATTTTATCAATCCTTATTTGTGTTATATTGTTTACTTTATTTATTACTGTATATGGATTAAGACATATTGTAAGAAATAATTGGTCGGTTTATAGATGTGATCCATTTGTTATGCCGTTTGCTGGGTTTTTCGGTTACGAACCTGTTTCTAATTTTAATAACTGTATTCGTTTAAATGTAAAAGAGACATCAAAACCTTTATTCTCTCCTTACAATGATGTTATAGGTGCATTCCAAACTAATTTAAACGCTCAATTAGGTAGTTTAACAGATGTCGGTATAGCAAGTAATATTTCAAGAACAAATACTACATTCGCATTGAGCGATATTATGGGAAAGATGGGTAATGTAGCTACTACAACTGAATTTCTGATGATAAAAATTAAAAGTATATTTCAAAAAATATTAGCACTATACATCACTTTATTATACGCAGGGTGGTCCATGATTAAAGGTATGGAAGCAATCGCAAAAGACAAAGGTATCAAAAAAGGTATGAAATTAGTAGATTCCGTTTCCAATTTTTAAATTTATATTAACATTAATAATGTGGTGGATAACAGTATTTATTGTAGTTTTTTTTACTATAATTATTTTACTTTCTCTTTATTCAACCGAAATCAAAGATAATTTCTTAAAAAAAGATTTAGCATGGCCTCCTTACATATCAAAATGCCCTGATTATTGGGAGTTAAACGAGAAGGATATGATTTGTAAATCAAATAACATTAATATTGGGAAAAATACAGATGATTGCAAGAGTTTCGTACCTTACAATGAAGACATGTCCCAAGAAGAAAAAGATTCAATACACCAAAAGGCTAGAGTATGTGACATTTCTTGGCACGGGGTTTATTAATAAAAATGGTATAAGGACATATGAAGAATATAGTATTATACAATGGCACACATTGACTATTACAACGGTGTAAAAAACATGATGGATATTATGAAAGACTCTCATTCCTGCCTTATTCGACGTGTATGTCAGGAATTAGGTGCTGATGATAGGGCGGATGAGATGGTTGCGAAATACGTTGATGAATCAATCAAAATGAAAAAATTTAAAGACGATAAAGCACCAAAACATGCTAAGACAAGTTACATGTTCTTTTGTGTTGATAAACGTGCTGAACTTAAGAAAAAACGTCCCGACTTGAAATTTTCTGAGATTATGCAAATTCTATCTAAAGACTGGAAGAAAATCCCAGAAAAACAAAAGGAGAAATATATCACTGCTGCTGAAAAGGACAGGGAACGCTACGAAAATGAAGTAGAAGAATACGAAAAACAATTGTATAGTAGCACAATGAACGAGTAGATTTAATTATTTTTTATTTTTGACATTTCGTGTCCAAGTTCATAACAAAATTGATTGTATTTTTTCCAAAATTCTTTATTTATGGTGTGTTTATTTGTCTCGTTCGTCTTTTTCTTAAAGTAAAAGGGACGTTCATCGTATTTTAAATCAGGAATTTTAGAAGTTGGTTTTATAGGTATAACTCTGTTTGATTGTAAAACTAGACCATTTACTTTATTTGTTACTTTGTCTTTCGTATAAGATATTGGTTTACATCTTAATAATGTATCCAATTTACTTAAATAAGCTAAAGTAAAATTTAATTTTGGTAATTCATCAAATGATTCTGCATATATTATTTTATAATCAGGTAGTATGTTACCTGCTAATACAGGTATAAAAATATTATTATCGAGTAATATATAAACAGTTTCTAAGTCTTTATTTAAACACTGACCCTTTATTGATATCCTATTTGTCTTACAATAAGATATAATAGTATCAATATTAACCGGTCTATTGAAATAACCATCTTCAGATAGTTTTTTTATATAATTTGTGTTTTGAACGACTACACAACTTTTTCGAAGTGGGATTATACTTGTTATAATGTCTTTTGTTTTGAATGAATATTCATGTGGATAAATAATGTTTCCCAAATGATTTGTATTTACCTTTATAATTGGTTCATAATGTTTTCTTCCAGATATTTTTGAGCAATATACAAATACATGCTTTGCATCATTATAATAATAATGGTTGTCATCGCCATTGGAAGGACATACATAGTTAACACCCTTATCTAACTTTTCAAATATATACATATTCAATCCGCGTTTAAAAATAACACCAGGATGACATAAAATACCCCAAAAAAATGAATGTGATATCTCTATCTCTGGATCTTTTATCATCTTTATTAAAGTTACTGATGCTGTAAAAATACGCTTTAAATATTTATCCTCAAACCCCTCAATAGATTGCTTTTTCTTCCAATCTTTAAATTCATCCAAATTATAATTCTCCTTTTCAAACATCTTTATCAATTTGCCCCCATGTATTGATAATATAACCTCCGCCTTTGATAAATTTGAAGCAATCACATTAAACAATTCCTCAATTGTATCAGACTTATCATAAAATTTACATATTACATTTAAAAAACTCTTATTTGTATTTATAGATATCCCTTCTCTTACATAACATGACATATTTGGTACAATATTACCAGAATTTACGCTATTTGAGAAAATGTTCTTTGGATTATCTAATAAACGGTGAAGACTCTCATCAAATGATCCAAATGCTTTGTCTTCCAAAGGAAATACTAACTCTTTCTTAACATACGCTTTTGAACTTTTTGGTATTTTTTTAGATTTAGTATTCTTTTTTTTACTTTCTTCGACAATAGAAACATCTTTGTCCTTATCCTTATCATTGTCCTTATCCTTTTTTTTACTTTTGTACCTACAAGGTGGTAGAAGATTATCGGGATGTTTTAATTTTTGGCCAATATATGCTCTATATTCCTTTTTATCTTTGTTTTTAAATATAGTATATTCTTCAGGAGAAGCGTTCTTCTTTTTAATTATTTCTGGGGTAATTATTTTACCTTGACATTCCGGACATTGACCTTCTTTTACATAACTTTTTTTTATTAAATCATCTTCTGATAAAGGTATCATACAATTCCAACAAAAATATTCACATGCAATATACCAATTATTTCTATAAAAGAGCGAGTCGGTATAATTGTACCTAGATTTATCTATTCTTTTCTTTTCCTCATTTGTAACAACTATAGGATGTGCTAAAGTAGGTGGTTGACACCTATTAGAAAAACCAACTGACTTGTCATTCTCAGTATATTTATAATTAAATAATTCAGGATCCATCACTTTCAAACGATCTAATCTATAACTATTATTTAAAGACCATTTTTTCAACGTACCTAATTTTTTTATTTGAATATTATTTTCTTCTGTTTTTGTTTCATCTTCTTTAATTTCTTCGACATCATTATCTGCCGCATCATCACCATCGCCGTCATTCTCATCATCACTATCCCATACATTGCTCTCATTATCCCAATCATTCTCTTGACTTTCATTATCCCAATTATTGCTCTCTGTTTCCCAATCAGTTGTCTTTTTTGATTTAATATTCTGCTCTGTTATGAACTTATTCAAATCATCTATATTCTCAATAGTATTGCCTTTCTTTGAATCCGTAGAATTAAAGTACGACCAAAAAGTGTGCAACACAATATCATATGCATACTTCGCCTCAAACCAACTTTTTACACCCGTTAAAGTAATACGTGTTTCTCGATCACTTGTTCCATTTGCTATATCTATAATTGGACCCTTTGTTTCATTAGAATTTAATAGTTTACGATCTAAATTATCTATTTTTTTACTAGCATTTTCTTTAGTTGTCATGTATAGTGTAGTAATCCTATTCAGTATATCCTCTTCATCCCAATCATCTCTATTTACAGGTATATTCTGATTTAAAACAAAATTTAGATTATCTGAATTTAAATAATTTTTAACACGAATGAAATTCACAGATTTCCCACTTTTTTTATTAACATAGTAAAATGGTATCAAAGAATCTAAATAATCCTTCCAATCCAACGAAGATTTGCCCGATTCTTTCATGTTATTGTAATTCAAATCAGCTACAGTAGTCATTGTTCTAATTTTAATATTAGAATCAGATATTGGACTAATTTTTTTACCCATGAATACATTTGTAGATATCTTGAACTTATTTACAACATCAATAATTCTGGTTTGTATATCATTTATTATATTATTCCAATCCTCTTCATATAAATAGTCACCACCATGAGATGTTCTAAAAAAAACATTGACACCGCCTTTCTTATATATCTTAACCGTTAGATATTGTTTTTTGTACAATATTTTCAATGATAATCCATGAATCCCTTGTGATATACTCTTCTTCCTAAATGTTTTCAATTCTTTATTATTTTTTTTAGCCCAATCTTGTTTCGCTTGATGCTTCTTTTTTGAATCATCGTATAATTTCGACCATTTTCTTAATTGAACTACATCTGAAAATTTCCTATATATTTTTCTTTTAGTCTCATTATTATCATCATAAATCATAAATGGTACCTTAGAAGACAATGGAAATATCTCAAATATCTTTTCTATATTTAACCATTCACGCAATTTATTAGGGACTACATCCGATGACATAAGAGTACATGCAAAACCTTTCTTAGTATTAGTATAGTGTATCTGTTTATTTGCAAGAGCTGAGTTTTTTAGTAATTTATTTATTGTTAATGTATGTTCTTTAACAATATCTGTATTATATGGAACATTCCCAGAATACAATGCATCATTGTCTAATATATCACGTGTTGTAAAATACACATCCTTATTTTTATTCAAATATTTATCGATATGTTCTTCATCTCCATTTATAGAAAATTCTTTAGTTTTAAAAGGGGATGTTTCCATTGAAAACCATACATATACATTCGAAGGGTTTGTATTACCATCCAATATAAAGGTACATATCTTCTTTTTTAATTCTAAAAAGGTGTCTATATTTGAAATCGTAAATTCTGCTAAATTAATTTTTCTGGATTTACCCAATTGTGTTCCAACAGGAAAATTATTTGATTTAAGAATTTCTTTCAAATCTGTTATTGTATTATTTTTTATCGCTTTTTTTAATTTATTATCCTCAAACAGTCCTATACATATGTAAGAAGAGATTATTTCATTATCTTCACAGAAATAGAGTGTTCCCATTGTCTTATTTTTTATTTTTATTTACAGTAAAAAATGGTTTTTTCTTATAATGAACCCTGAGTATATTGTTTTCTGTGTCGCCATAATAACTCTCATTGTTTATCTTTATTTAACAGCTTACTCTCCGTCTTTGATTTATGTTCGTTCGACAGAAGATAACAAATTACATTTAGTACAAAACAAGCCTGATAAGGTAGATGCCGCTAACTTATTCGCAGAGATAAAAAGACGGAATAGAGAGCTTGTAAAAAAATTTGTTGAAAAATTTGGAGATAAAGATGGTAGAGTAAATACTCTTGCAAAAAGATATAAGGATGACAATATTCGTGAAGCTGTGCCCAAAGTAAACCAAACAAGTTACAGTTTGAATAAAGGAGAAAAAATTGTAATTTGTGTTAGAAGCAAAGATTCTAAAAACGAACTTACTGATATCAATACTGTCATGTTTGTTGTACTTCATGAACTTGCACATCTTATGACTTTATCAGTTGGACATAATGATGAATTTTGGGAAAATTTTAGATTCATTTTGGCTCATGCTATAGAATGGAAACTATATACAGTAGAAAATTATGAAAAAAAACCAAAACCTTATTGTGGAATTAAAATAACTGAATCCCCATTAGAAACCAAAGATATACCAAAATATATTGCAAGTAAAGAAACAAGAGAATCGTTTACTCAATTCTAATATTTATAAACATTAAGGAATAATATGGAAGAATTAAAATGTCCCTCAAATAACCCAGAACCATCCTGTCCAAATGATATGAACCCTAGAAAACTTGAAACTGGTGTAACATGTTGTTTTAAAGGTAAACCCAAAACCGATCTCACAAAAAGAAAAAGAATACAAAAAAAGTGTACAACCAGAAACCCATCTGTATCGTGCCCAAAAAATCATACGCTAAAAAAAATAAGCATCAAAAAAAAATCTAAAGAATGTTGCGTACCAAATGAAATAAAAAATGAAAAAAACAACAGTGTAACTACAAAATACGACACCCTAATGAATTTTATTAAAGAACAAAACCTAAATGAAGTCAAAAAAATAATTATTAACAGTGCAAAAAAATGTGTTCATATTTCCAATAAAGAAACAAAAGCACCATTTAAAAATTCAATTGAACTTTGTCAAAATAAATCTAAGTCATCGTGTGACTCGCAATGTTCAATGTCTGATAATAAATGTTCATTAACTCTTACACAACAAGAGTTTGATACTTTTACAGAATTAGTTTCTAGAGAAATTATGTACAATTATAGAAGAAAAGATGATATCATAAATGGATCTCTTCCTGACTTCATAGTTAATGAACTTAAATTTGATCAAATCAAAAACACATTCTATCACAAAGATGATAATGACTTTTACAAATGGGTAGAATCCAACGTAAATATTGGTAATTACAATAAATATATGAATTATTCATTTGAAAATTACGATACAGATGATTTAAAAAAAATAAGTAAGAATTACCACATAAATACAAAAGGTTTAGTTTTACCATACGCGTGGCATTCAATTCTACATCTTGATTATAGATATAATAATACAAGTCCAATGGATTGGATAAAAAGTATAGAACCAACAAAACGTACTGAAATTAAAAAATTAGTTGGTGATATGAAAAAGAATTTAGACGATACAACAATGAAAAAAGTATCCTCAATTTTAGAATCTACTATACTTATATTATACTTAACTGATACAAAAATACAACCATCAAAACTTAAGATATATAACTATGAAAAGAATGAAAAAAATAAAACTTATTATATGTTCTTTTTTTATGATAGGTATTATCCTATCTTTTTATACGAAAACATCTATACTTTCAAGAATTTATCAGTTGAAATGATGAATATGATAAATTCTTAATTAGGACTTGGTTTATAAGTTGGTTTCATTGAAGGAGAATAAGTAGGACGCTCGCTAGGCGACGGGGTGGGTAAATAAGTTGGTTTCTTTGTAGGAGAATAAGTAGGACGCTCACTGGGTGATGGAGTGGGTCGATATGTAGGTTTTTTTGTAGAAGTTTTTGTTGGACTATTGCTTGGAAATTCACTAGGGGCGTACGAAATATGCTTGGTTGGGATACTTGTAGGAGTATAAGTCGGTTTCTGAGTTGGTCGATATGATGGAGGGGAAATTGGAGCCTTTGTCGGTTGATATGAAGGCTTTGATGAAGGTGTATTTGTTGGATTTCCAATTGGAACTCTTGTTGGAACATAGGAAGGCTTACTTGTAGGCCTGTATGTCGGCTTCGAACTAGGAACACTTGTGGGTATATAACTCGGTCGTCTAGTATTCTGACGAGTCGGTGATACATTTGGCTTTTCAGTAGGTGCGTAAGAAGGAAAACCAGTAGGCTTATATGTTGGTGTCGAACTAGGAACACTAGAAGGAGTATAACTCGGTCGTCTAGTATTTTGATGAGTTGGTGATGGCGAAGGATGAAGCGTTGGATAATACGATGGAGCCTCAATTGGGCTATTTGTTGGAGTATAACCAAAAGATAAACTCGTACACGTAATCAACATTTTTGTAACTATCTTAAAACAATTGTAAATCGACATAATGTTTGTTTATAGTGTTATAATCTTAATACAGTATACACACATCATTTTTATAAAAAAATTACATGAAATTTTAAATTACATGATTAAATTCATATTTTATAAGAAGTATAACAATGCAACACGCAATTATGAACAAATTATTGCAAAAGATAAAAACACCATCTTATATACTCGAATTATACGTTGTTACTGAACAAAATTTAAACTTGAATAATGAAAAACAAATGATAGCATGTTTTAGCAGTTACGAGAAGTCAAAAAAACTATTTGATTATAAGAGAAGTATAGATATTGAGTGTAATTTCAAGTATGAAATAAAAATGGTGCGATTAACAAAAGACAAGTCTGAAAAGTTATTATTATATGACGACATCTCTCCAAGTTATAAAATAATTACCATATCAAATATACTAAAATATTTGACTATTTGACACCTTCAAAAGTATATTTATACATCACAAGATCTCGCTATCCATCTTATGTTATGTCTGCATCTACATTTACATTTTCGCTCAAGTATTGGATATGGTTTCTTCAGCCCATCGGGTTTATTTAATGAGTGTCTATCACAACAATTACAAAACTTTAAAACATTAGCTAAATATAGTTTGTCATTCATGTAATTATTAATTATTCTATCGTATGACACAAATTCAATCGGTGCTATTTTACGATACTCTCTATCCATTGCTCTAAATCTACTTAAAGCACCTTTTATAGGAATTTCTCTTAGAACTTTCTTAAAATTCACTCTATGATCAACATTATATTCCATGATACAAATCTGTAATTCTTTGGGTAAAGTATTCATAATTACATATATCACGTATCTTTATTATAAGATCATTTTTATCTCATCATTTTACTCCGTCGTCATAGAACTCTCATTCATATAATCATACCAATTCACTTTCTTCTTTGTTCCCCCTTTATACTCAATCGCATAATGGTTATCTATAAGCCATTGATTCACTAAAAGATCGTCCAAATATACATCACATAGAATCCTTCCATATTTATCAATACCTATGTTTGATATATGAACATATTTAGACAATATCAAATTACTTAAATTTTGTTGTACTTTCTTACCTGCTATTTTTTCTTCAGGATCTCTACTTCTTAACTCTGGTGCATCTATTCCTCTTAATCTAAGTGTAAATCTAAACACAGGTTGGTTCTTATATGGTTGTGATACTATAGTTATGGTATCACCGTCATATACCTTTATAACCTTACCATGTGTTACATTTGGTTTAAAAGGTTCCGTATTCTCCCAGGTTGCATTATCTAAATTTGATTCAGAAAAATGTATTTTCTTATCTTTATTTATATCATCAAATAGTGTATTACTATCTTCAATGTCATCTAAACTGTTTGTGCAACAAAATGGCATTTGTTATACTAATAGTGTAAATGATTTAAATATAGAAGCAGTATCTCTATTTGCTATCGCCAATTTAAGCATTGGAAACATAATGAAACATATCCTATAAATCACAACGAAAAGTGACAATACACCTACAGTATATTCCATTTTTTCTTCTAAGTTTTTACTATTCATTAATTTAACTCATTATAAAAATGAATAGAAAACATGACAGTAACCATAAATCAACCAATGGATGATAAAACAAATATAATTAATTACTTAGACAAAAATGGTATATTATGGATGCCAATCAATCTAAAATTAGATGAAAACAAGAAGAAGATTCTTCTACCATATAGAGAAACAAACAAGAAGCCGTCGTATACAGATTTTACAAAAACCGACGATACTATCTCTAATAGAAAAAAACTGATAGATTATTATGAATATATCTGGATTGATACTAGAAATATTCAGCAGATTGATGTTGATGGAGATGTTGATCCTAAGTTAAATACACCTTGCTTTTTAAGTGTTGGAAAGAAAAAGAGACATTATTTCATTAAAGGGTTTGGTAATATGAAACTTAAAAGATCTTCTACAAGATGGGAGAATGTAGAACTATTATGTGGTCAGGCATCTTATGCACACAAGAATTCACGTATTTATTTCGCAAATGAATCTATTCTGGATGTTTCGGGTAGACAAAATGAGATTGTACCTTCGGTTGACAATTGTTCGGATAAAGAATATAAGAATGTACCCAATTCTGTCTCAGATAGTCTTTCTAGGGTTATGGGTGTAGATGGTAAATGGAATATACATACATATAGAAGTTCTCAAACGGCAATTGTATGTGTTCCTGCATCAGATAAAAAATGTCTAGTTGATGTTACAAAAACCCATTCTTGTGTACAATGTTGGTTAGTTATATCCCGAACACAATGCACTGCAAAATGTTATTCATGCAGTCCATCTAGAAAAATAGATACGAAATTAAATGCAGGCGAATGGAAAGTTATTAGAGAAGGTATTGGTATCAAACCACCTGAAGATACAAAATATGATGATTTATTAGATCATCTAGAAGATACATGTTCTCAAGAAGGATATCTTAAAAAAGATGGGTATATCATGAGACGTTCTCCTGATTGTCCTATTGAATATGAACAAGTTAATATTTACGAAGAGTTTTTAGATAATTTGTTTAGAAAAAGTGACGACCAACTTAGAAGATTATATAGAAGACCTAACGTAAAGGACAACTTAGTAAAATATTTGACGAATAATCACGTTACAATACCTTTATTAAAAAGAAACCAAAACATTGTTGCCTTTAAGAATGGGTTTTTGAGATTAGATTCTATGTCTTTTGAAGAATATGATCAATATCCAAGGTATACCTTTGCTGCTAAAAAATATATACCATTTGATCTCGATCCAGAAATTCTAAACAAAAATTGGTACGATATTAAATGTCCCGTGTTTGATAAGATCATTAGTGACCAACCTCAACTATCTGGGGATATATCCCTTGTCTTTCACGGATTTCTTGGAAGATTACATTATCCTATTGGTTCAGATCCATCAGATAAAATTCACGCCATACCATATTTAGTAGGTACTTCAGGTACTGGTAAATCTACAATTGTGAATATTATATCTAACACATTCTCTCAAGAATGCATTGGAACTTTGAATTTCAAAGAGAAAATATTTGGTAAAACTGCGTTTTTGGATAAAGACATCATCATTGATTCAGATACACCATCTAACATGATATCTGAATTTGGTAAAACTGATTTTCAGAAGGCTGTATCTGGAGAAACAATTGCTATCCCAGTTAAAAACCAAAAACAAGAATCGCAGAAAAAGATTACACAACCTATGTTATTCTGTAGTCAGTATATGCAGGACGTACAAGATACCGGAGAGGTTATTAGAAGGATCGCTTATTTTGGCTTTGAACCTGTAGAACAAACAAACGGCGATATGGAATCCGAATGTATAAATACAGAATTACATCTCGTACTTATTAAACTATTACTAGCAAGAAAGGAAATGTTAAATAAATATGGTAAGATCCCTTTCCATGAATGGAATTTGCCATACTTTGATTCTATGAAAGAGGATATACTAATTGAGAATAATCCTATCTACAGAATGATATCACAATCTGATTCTTTAGTATATAGAAAAGGGTCCAAATATTCTTTCGTAGATTTTCTCGAAGAGTATAATGCATTTTATGCATCACAACATAGAAAACCTAAAAAACCCAAAAGTACAGATGTCATATTCACTAAGATGAACACTCCAATTAAAAAGGAGTGTATTTGCAAAGGATGTCGTAAAAAATTTGATCCCAAAAAGGTATGTTGTCCTGATTATTCAACCAAAAACAAGATATCTTGTTATTACGTGATGAATTTGTACAAAAAAAGAACTCTTCATATAGATGATTCTGATAGTGAAGATCCTTTAGAAAGAAATGTAAGATCGGTGAATTTAATACAGTAGATGCAACAAATACATACCGATTAATACAATTAAAAGTAGAAGCATGGTACATGTAATAATTTTTATATTTTTAACTTTCCACCCGTCAGGAAGAGGGGCAGGTGCCTTCTGTGTCAGACGATTAAAACGATCACGATAAGCACCACCAAGAAAATTCTCTTTTAACATAGATGGATGAGTAGGTACACATATACTATGATTTTTAACAAGAGGTTTCTTTTTTTTAGGAAAATATTGTTTTTCTTTAAAATTTATTCTTTGACAAACATCGTGTATCCTTCCCTTTTTTGAACCTGCGAAAGCAAGTAGTACTTCTCCAGGATTAAAGTCAAATAAATCTTCTATAACACTTGGAATAAGACCTGCATTTTTACCTATTTTATATTTATTTTCAGATTCTGCTCTGTAATCTGTTTTCCTTTTAAATTTTCCAGATGGAACAGTATCAATAATAATATTACGAGGTTCACCTGAACAATCATCAAGACTTTTGGGGCCACATGTTCCACTAGTAAAAAATGTTTGTTCTCCAAACTTCATATGATTTAATGTTTTTTTACCGCATTTTTCTTTACCTGTAATCGCCAATGATAAACCTCTAAGTATATTATCTTCTACTGTAAAAATAGTGTCAAATACATTCCTACCTTTCTTAGTTTTATACTTGTGATATTTTGGAACATGCTCAGATAGTTTATATTCCGGTAATTTTGTTGTGTTATTTATATCAGGATTTTCACTCGTTTTAGAAACATTCGTAATGAAAGGAAATATCTGTGGCATTAGTTATAAATATAATATATATAAATGAGTAAATAAATGGAGACATGTAATAAATATGATATTATGAGTGGAAGAAGAAACTCAAAGGCTCCAAAAGGTGCAAGTAGAACATCAACCGGAAGTATTTTTGATAATGTTTACTTAGATGAAGCAAAACGAACCGAAACAAATCAATATTTAAAAAATATAGATAATGAAAATAATATCGGATTCAGAAATGACAGAGGTTTAATACATCCTGGGCAATCTTTGAACAATGGTCAACCATTTGAAAGACCATCATCTACAAGAGAAACAAATATTAGAGATACTCAACAATCTATATCACTTACAGGTGAACCAATTGATCCTAACAATTTTAAACATAACAACATGACTCCCTTTTTTGGAGGAAATGTTCGTCAAAATATTGATGCCGAAAGATCAAGTAGTATATTAGAAACATTCACAGGTATACCTACAAACCACATCAAAAAAGAAGAAGTCAGCAATATGTTCGAACTTCAAAGAGAAAATATATATGGTACACCAGATGTAACAGATGATTTTGAAAATAGATATAACCCTTCAAGATTCAGACAAGGTGTTCCTTTAAATGACCCTGTACAAGTTGGACCTGGTCTAAATAGCGGATATACAAATAAACCGAGTGGAGGTTTTCAACAAGTAGATACAAGAAACTATGTAATGCCTAAAAGTACAAATGAATTACGTTCAAAAACAAATCCAAAAAGATCATACGGAGGCCGAATATTACCCGGTTTTCTTGGTTCAAAAAGAGGTATACAACCTGTTGTTGAACAGAACAAAGTTATACGATTCCATTCATTTGATACACCTAGATTTAATACAACTGTTGTAACAAGTGGTCCTACTTTACACGGTAAATTTGATGCTAGAAATACAAATAGACAAGAAACATTAAGTGGATATTCCGGTAACGCGGGACCTTCTGTTGTTAAAAAACCAGAAAAATACTCAAATTATGCACCAGAAGTTGTACACAAACAAAATTTACCATCATCTGGACCTAGAAATGCTACAAATTCAACATCTAAAAATCCTACAATACAATATTGTTCTGAATTGAAACCTACTCAAAAAGGAACATCGAGTGATTATGTAGGTTTAGCAGCAACTGTTGTTAAAAGAATGATTGCACCAGTACAAGATATAATGCGTGCAACAGTAAAAGAAACAACAGAAGATAATGGTAGAACAGAAGGATATGTTGGAGTTGCCGTAAAAAAAGGAACTATGTATGACACAGATGATATTACAAGAACAACAATAAAAGAAACAACAATACATGATACTCGAGAAGGTAATATCGGTAAACTTGGTTATCAAGGACAAACATATCAAATGGATGATCCAAAAACTACTGCCAGGGAAACCTTAAAACAAATGATATCAGGTGGTAATTTAACTGGGAATACTCGTATTGTACGTCCTGATTTACAAGCAACCACAACTGTAAAGGAAACAACATTACATCAACCAGCACAAGGCCATGCGTCAATTGGACAAGTTGGCCAAGGTTATATTACAAATCCCAAGGAAGCTCCTCCTACAGCAAGACAGTTTTTAGCTGATACAGAATATACAGGGGTTGCAGATGGAGAAGATAAAGGTGGGTATACCGTATCAAAAGTAAAAGCCCCTACTACATCAAGACAGTTTTTAGCTGATACAGAATACACAGGTGTCGCAGAAGGTGATACAAAACCAATGTCGTATACTGATATTTATAACGCTACATTAAATGAAGTCAAAGAAAATATAGCAGAAGGAAGAGAACCAACCCAAACTAGTGTAAAAGTTGCATCGGGTCAAACAGAAATTGGAGACGTAGCTACAAGAGTACCCCTACAAGAACCAGATGCATTACAAAAGACAAGGCTTGTTAATATACCACTTGAACCTTCAACCGAATCAGTCACAACTGATAAAAACAATGTATGTAACGAAAATTTACAAACCCGACTTGAACCCGAACAACTCACTGCATTTAAAGAAAACCCGTTCACACACTCTTTAAATAGCTCTGCTTAATTTTTAGGTCTATATTTCATTTCCCACAAACGTCCAAAACATGCATAAATGGGTAGTTTATTATAATCGTGATTGGAATAAATTGCTAAAGTTCTTCCAACTTCTATAACATATTCTATACTTGAATCATCTGATTCCCTTAGATAATTATATATATGCGTTACAATATCTAAATGAGAATAACCTTGAATCTCTAATTCATGAATTATTTTATATCTTTCTCTCAATGAAGGATGATTAAGCAATTCATTATACGGTAATTTTTGTTTATTATAATTATCCGGTAACTCACTAGGACATTGCAATAAATACAAAAAAGTGTATAAATTATTACGAGAAAATGAATAAATGTTTTGTAAAAATTTTTTACTCCATTTTTTCTTTTCCTTTTTTTCAATATGCCTTGCAATATTATAATAATCCTTAGATGTTCTATCCCTCATATTAAAAATAATACACCATTGCCCCACAGACATATTCTCTTTTGTCTCGACAATAATAACTGTTAAATCTTTCATTGTGAATAAATTATACAAAGCATAATGAAATTGTATTGGAAATCTTCTAATATTTTGAATGATAATCCATTTATGCTTCTCGTCTGTCTTTTTTTCTAAAAAATTAGAAAATAAATTACGTGTATCATGAATCTTTAAATTTGAATGATATATTCTAAGAATATTATCGTCTGAACACCCAACTTCATTCATAAAAGCAGATATTAACGTGCGTTTCCCACATCCCACGGGACCTCTCAATACAAAATTTGTCCATAACTTCGTTTTTATCATAATTTTTAACTTTTCGACAACTTCTTGATTATCTTTTATTTCACTTAATTTTGGTTTATATTTCTCACACCAACTTGAATCTAACATTAGTATATAATTATCTCTAATAGTTATCTAAATTTATTTTAAAAATATGTATAGATAAAACAACATCTAATATATTTAAATATTAAATAACCCAAAAAAATCCAAATATACCTAAATCGTAGCAGTATCAAAGAACTGTTTTAACATTACTTCACGATTTTCTCTATAATCACTGATAAAAGTTATTTCCTTTTTTAAATACATATTTTTAACATCAGTCTCATTCACATTTATCCCTATTTTGTTCAAATACTTTGTTGCAAAAGGTAAAGAATAGAGAGTTCCAGAATTCATACACATTTGTTGAAACATCATTAACTCATTGTTTATCAGCGTTTTATTGAGAGATTCTGAATTAGAAGGACGTGGATTCAAAATAGCATTATCACGCCTTTTATATTTTTTTTCTTCTTTAAGAGTCCCTATATCTGAATTATCCTTATTTAATATAGCTTCTTCTTTCATCCAAACACTATTTACCATCATTTATATAGTTATAAAAACCATGTGTTTGTCTTTCATTTTTATATTCTGATCACAAAGATGTTATAAATATAAATATCTTGATTATCATAATGCAACTATTATTGAATCTATACAACAAAAATTCAAAGGTATTAGAAATCGACGAAAATTGTACTGTAAATGAATTAAAAACTGTTATAGAAAACGAGGAAATGTATCCAATTGAAATTCAAAGATTAATTTGTAATAAAAATTTGATGTATACGGGTACATTATCAGATAATGGTCTTATTGAAGGGGATATCGTAGATGTACAATTGCCTATTTTAGGTGGCGGGAATAGATATAAAAAAGCATCATCTAGAATGAGATGGAAATGGGTTAAAAAAAGAACACGGCGTCTTCAAAGAAAACGTCGTAAGATGAGATTAAGAGCTAAGTAGTATAACATAATGTCTATATATAATATATAATTATTGATGTTGTTAGAAGATATTATCTCTACTTATAAAAGTAAAACAAATTCAAAAACAATAGTATTATTTATAGGTGATGCTAATGTTGGAAAAACCGCAATCGTAAATAGATTAATAAATAGTGATTTTGATAATGTCTATGAACAAACAGAAAATCTTAACATAATACATCATAATGATTTTATCTATCTTGATTTTCCAGGAGAATACATCTATTCAGATTTCTCTTATAAAAAACCAGACGTAGTCGTTTTAGTATATGATTTAAAAAATAGACGAAGTTATAAAAATATTGAGTTTTGGAAAGAGAAAGTATCTCATACGTGGGAAAATGAAGATATCCCCATAGAAATAGTTGGTAATAAATATGATGGCTTTTTTAGGTTTGTTTTTAAAGATACTCCTTTAATTTCCGCAAAAAATAACACAAATATATTACATTCAAATTAAGGTTTCAATCTATCGCCTATACATTCTTCAAACGATTTCCCTTCTAAAACACACTTACACTGTTGTCCTATAGAACCTTTCCCAAAAACTTCATGATAATTTGATTCAGTTATTTTTACAAGTGTTCTTCTTGCTATTGCACCTTGTTTTTTGTAAGCAAGACCTTTCATTGAGTTTTTTTTATCAAAATATCCCTTTGCTACATTATCAAAATATTGACCTATTTTCTCATTTGGTCCATCTTTTGGAGGTGGAGGTAATTTTATTTTTTTTCTACTTATTGCAACCTCTTCACTTCTAAAGTCAATTATCTTAGCCATTTTTGGTTTGGATGGGCATGAATCATTCCCTTTTGCATATCCAAGAGCACTACATTTTAATATATCACCAGCTATAAAGTGTTCCTTTGGTCTCCCCTCCGTTGAAACATAAAACACAGATGAGTCTGGGTGTGGCGGTTTCTCACAATCTAGTCTATAAACTTTTAAAGACTGTTTTAATGGATGAGGCTCTATTACTACTGCATCAAACTCGATTCTATCTTTATATTTGTACTTCTTTAATGACCTTTTGAATTCATATTTAGCATCTGGAATAGATAAAACAAGACCTTCACTTGGTTGTGGTTTACATTCTATTTCATATTTGGTTAAATCTATATTGCAAGTATGTTTGTTTTTCATTACTTCGTTGAATTTACTTTCAATCTCATCTGGTTGTTTCATAAGATCATGGTGTACTGCCTTTATAGGACATTCTTCATCAGGATTATCTAATTTCCATTCTTTACATATATCTTCGACAATTTTTGTATATTCTTTAATTCGTTCAGTATATGTACCCTCATGTGTAGGCAAATCAAATACATAGAATTTCGCAACATTTTTCCATAATACATTTGATAATTCTGTATTTGTTCGTAATGCAGCTACTTGAGATGCAGGTAATCCCGGTAAAAATATTTCACCGTCCAATGGCATTTTAGAGATACTTAACGCCTTTTTCCATTTTTCTGGTAAATTAAATGATGTTTTCCCTGTTCGTGACAATCCTTCATTTATAATTGGATCATATAAACAACGATGTCCATCATATTTTTCTGACACGAGTAAACCAAGTGGGCTTCTTGAAAGCCGAGCAGGAAGATGTTTCTTAGGATTACGTATCTCACCCATTGGATCAAACTCAAAAAGCGAATCGTGAGTAGTAAACAGTGAGACTTTCTCTTTTATCTTTGAGTTTTTTGTACCTTTATTTTTATTAGAATCATCTTTGTAACAACATATCTTTTCATCTCCTGCTTTATTTGTTTTCTTTTTTTCAACGGTTCCTTCCTTGCATGGAGGTGATGGATAATTTGGTGTGCAATCAAATTTTTTTTGGATTTTTTTAGGTATTACTACTTTTTTTGTATCCTTGGTTTGTTCTGATGCTGAAAAACCCGTTACCCTTTTTTTTGTTTTTTTATCTTTGTAACAACATTTTTTCGATACTCCCTTTTTATTTACTTTTATTTTTTCAACCATACCATCTAAACAAGGAGGCTCGGGATGAATTTTTGAACAAAGTGACTTCGGTTTAGAAACCTTCTCCCTTTTAATTTTTGGTTCTTTTTTAGTTTTATAGCAACATATTGACTTTTCACCGGAACTTGATATATTCTCCCTTTCACTAAACCCTTCTTTACATGGTGGGGATGGGTTTCTATTGTTGCAATTTTTCTTTGTTTTTTTGGATTTGTAACAACATACTCTTTTTTTACCAGATTTTAAAACATTCTCTTTTTCTTCATAGCCCTCCTTACAAGGTGGCGAAGGATTTCTATTGTTGCATTCTGACATTTATATAATAATTATATATTTTCTCTATTGTTCAATATTACCTTTTCTGCATCTTGACGCATATTTTTGATTAACACATCGTCTTTATCATCCATTTTAGTTTGAAAATGCGAATATCTCTCTGTTTCAACATCATTCAATTTACTTTTATTTTGAGGATACTCTAAGTCTAGAGATGCATAACTTTTATCGATTATATCATCTAATACTTCTTTTTTTCTCTCATGCATCCATTTACCTCCCTTAAATACTAGAATCCATGGTTCCTTTTTGTTCTGAATTCTTACATTCATGTTTTCTGGATGATCTCTATCAAAATGAATCGCTTCTATCATTCTAGGAATTGCCGTATATGGACCTTTTAATAATGAATTTATGAATTGTGTGTCTTTCAATATATGATCTATTTTCTCTTTTCCATAATTATTTATAGTTATATTGTTTGTAATAGTACAGTGTTTTACACTATTATCAGTTGTATTATTTATAGTTCCATTGTTAATATTCATTCCCATGTAATCTTCTATATTTGTTCCTTTCACATATTTACAATACAACCTTAAATGACGTTTTAAATTATCTTTCCTACTAAATATAGCATTACAATTATGACATTTATATTTAGATGGTAACGTATCTTTTCTAGATGATGACATAGATTCGTTAGATGATGACATAGATTCGTTGGATGATGACATGGTTCCGTTGGATGATGACATAGTTCCGTTAGATGATGACATAGTTCCGTTAGATGATGACATAGTTCCGTTAGATGATGACATAGATTCGTTAGATGATGACATAGTTCCGTTAGATGATGACATAGTTCCGTTTTGGATATTTTGTGAGTAAATCTGTGAGGGATTTGTGAGTAAATTGTGAGGGAGTAGTGAGTAACTTTTTGGATCTATCTCTATTTTGTTTTTTGATGCAATATACACGTCCAACTCTTGTTTTAGGTATTCTATTGATACCTCTGACAGTAACGTTTTGCATGTATTTTTTTTTCTAAGATGATCGTAATATTTGGTTCGTATGTTTGTATTGAATCCACATCGCTTACAGCTGTAATTCACCATTGTTTTAATGTATTGTTATATTTTTAAATACAGATTTTGAAATATCCTTTTTGGATATAAAATATCCATTTTGGATATCCAGGGGGGGAGAAAAAAATAAATCTCATGTTTCATTCTGAAAATAAAAAAAACAAATAGGTTGATCGACCTATCTTATATTTTGCGTTACACCTGATAACACGTTTTTCTGACATTTTTTTTGATTTTATAAAACCCGTAACTTTCCGTAACAGGTAACAACTTACAAAATCCATAGGTCAATCATAGGTACCCTAAAAATAAAAATTCTAAAAAAAAAATGTCATCATGTCATCATGTCATCATGTCATCATGTCATCATTTCAACGGATTTATATAATTTTCCATCCAGTGATAACTTCCTTGTTGAGAAGATATTGAATGACACATTCTTTTTGCTACCTTTTCCTGCTCTTCTCCTGATTTACTTCTTAAATTTAAATCTTTACGGCTTATGTAAATATGTCTAAATAATGTAAGTGAAAAATCATTATTATTTAACAATTTCCGCAACACACCATTGGCCCAATCATTATAAGCACGGCGTGAGTTATATTTTTTGCCTTTTTTAGATAAAAAAAGATACTTTCTTTCTGGTTCTTTTTCTAACATTTCTCTTATTGTGAGTGATACTGATTTTGGCAAATCAAATCTTTGTACGCTATATGATTTTACAGTTTTATAATCTTGTAAAACAAGTGTAATCACTCCATTTTTAGATTTTGGTACTATTATATAATTATCTTTTATAGTATCTTTATCAGATACTTCCTCTGATAATTCCTTTATTTTTTTTTTGGTCATATTTGAAGACTTTGGTATAATTTTTCTTGTTTTTTTATTCTTTTTTAAAGGGTCTGATCTCAATATAAGAGTTGAATAAAAATCATTTGCACGAATAGGTGGCATCTCAGTATATAATTGCAACAATAGTAATTCAGGAGTTCCTTTGTGGGACTTCAAAAGACTATCTCTTATTTTACATATCTCTTCAAATGTCATAAACCCGTTCCTTTGTTTTTCAGTTGGTTCGTTTTTCCTATAATGTGCTCTTTTTTTCTCTCTAATTAAATCAGATTCACGTTTCCACATATCATATATTTCTAATTCTTTCAAAGATTGATTATAGGTAAAAATAGACATCATTGCAGTCATATATCCTGGACCACCTGAAAACTTACTTAGTTTTTTGGCGAATTCTTCAGGATGTTGTATAATACAATACAAATTGTAACCTTTGTTGTCGCAATCTTTCCATATTTCTGTTTGTATTAAATCTAAACGTCTTAAATATCTTTCCTTAGTTTCTTCATTCAAAAATCTAGTTGTATTGATACTGTTTAATATCTTTTCATCACTGAAGTCTTCGTTATATTTCATACTTAGTATTACAATACAAATTATATACACGCAAAAGTATGTAGTACATTTCTTCAATTTATTTTATTGAATTTTTAAAAGTTAAGATATTGCTTATATGCTCTATAAATCTAAATATGACTAATAAAACCAGACTAAACAATCATCTTAAAAAACGCCAAATTAAGGAGAGAACAGAGGTTGTTCAAGCCGAATTGATTGAGTTGCAAACCAAATCAGGAAACAACCTTGAAAATTACTACATGAATGTTAAAAATCTTGACGAAGATGCTCTTACTATGTTCTGGAAACCAAAACAAGCTGCAAATAATGCAGCAGATGGATATGAGATGATACAGGCTGCAGTTGACGGCTACAAAGATGTTCTAGAAAGTCTTACAAAAGGTTATAATGCAGTACAATCAGCAAATGACACATTTACAGACTCAGATTGGATTGAAGTTCAAAACAAACTGGATCAAATTGTAGCAGGTATAAAAACAACCTCACGATTTACAGAGTTCAATGGACAAAATCTCATTGACGGTGAATATAAAAGTTCAACAAAGAGTAGCAAAGCAACTTTTCTAGTAGGTGTAAAACCAACTGATGTTGTAGTATTTGAACCTGCAAATATGAGTCCAGGTACATTGGGTAAAATAACTCTAGATTCACCATTGATCGCTCAAGATGGAATTACAGAAGTTCAAGAAGTATTTATTACTCATTTTACATCTAGAGGACACGAAGGAGTTGTATTGCCTGTTGTATCAACTGATGTTGCACAAATTGCATTGAATACAATAACAAGTGCGATTCAATTTTTAAAAGAGACATTATCTTCCGCAAGTCTAACACAAGACGATCTTTTAAGGATAAAAGGCTTCATGGAAACAAAAGCCAAAAAAGGTGAAAGCTTTTTAAATCAATTTAAAAGTGATAGAGCATTAGAACTTGCCAATGAACTTGAAGATTTAGAAGGACAATTAGAACTTTTAAATACAATGGGGAATTGATTTAACACTAAATATTCAAAACATAGCTCCTTCTTGAATAAGAAAAAAGGATTTAAATTTCTCATTTTTTTTAAAAAACGAATAAAAACTCTAATAAATACTATATTATCTAAGAAGAGTTCTGAGTAAATGTAACTTTATATGATGGGATACCAAGTTTATTACTACTTGATTTGTTTACTAATTATAAATCGTGATATTCAATGTATCTCATATAATATTTTTTGCTGTTTCTATGTGAATGTTTCTGTAATATTCTGCAATATACTATTCGGTTCTTTTAAATGTATGTGTGTATATATATAAAATCAATAAATTAAATACTATTTATGTATTTGATTAGGAGGGCTGGAAAAAATCATTATCCAACAATGATTTCTCATTTTAGAAGAATGAGTACAAAAAAGGATAAACTAGTTAGTCCTCCTATTGTATATGTAAAAGGAGAAGAAATGACAAGATATGTTGGACAGCTTATGATTTCGAAATGGATAGAGCCACATATAGATATTTCTTCATGGGAATTTTACGATCTAAGTTGCAAGACCCGTGATAATACTAACGATCAAATATTAAAAGATGTAATCGAAGCGGGAAAACGTATACGTTCTATTTTTAAAGAACCAACAATAACTCCTACTGAAGATCAAATTAAATCACTAAATTTATCAGGACCTTTACCATCACCAAATGGAGCCATGAGAAAGGGGTGGAATGGAATTACAATAAGTAGAGATACAATTCACTTGGACGGGATAGATTTGGGATATAAAGACCCTGTTATGTTTGAAAGACATGCAGTAGGTGGGGAATACGAAGCTGGTTGGAAACAAGTTAATAAAGGAAAAGTAATCACTACTTTCTATCCAGATAATCCTAATGATTATCCAGTTATTGTTGATCACCGTAGACTTCACAACGAAAAAAATGTAGTCGTAGTATACCATAATCCTCTTGATAATGTTGCAAAATTAGCAGACCAATTTTTTGAAAGGACATTAAAAGCAGGAATCACACCATACGTAGTAACCAAAAAAACTGTATTTAAATGGCAAGAAGAATTTTGGAACATACACAAAAGGGTTTTCAAAGAAAAATATGAATCAAAATTTAAAGAGAAAGGATTGCTTAAAGAAACAGGTGGTGAATTGAAACACATAATATCTGATGCAGCTACAATTCAAATCATAAAATGGAATAAAGGTGGTTTTGGAATGTCTGCTCATAATTATGACGGTGACATGCTTACAGATGAGGTTGCACAAGTTCATCGTTCTCCAGGATTTGTTACATCAAATTTAATTGGAGAAAATGAAGATGGGGCGATAATAAAAGAGTTCGAAGCATCTCATGGAACAGTCACAGATATGTGGAATGCACATTTAAATGGGAAAAATACGTCTTTTAATCCACTTGGAATGGCAGAAGCCCTTCTGGGAGCATTGACTTATTCTTCTGTAACACATCAAAGTAAAGAAGATTCAATACAAATGGAAAATTTCATAAATACATTAAGAAATTCTATAAATTTTTGTTTCAAAATTGGAAAAGGCACAAAGGACATTTCAGGTTCAAATGGGCTTACAACAGAAGAATTTATTGAAAAAGTTTGTTTTTATATGAAAAATGGCATCCCAAATGAGGAACACAATCACAATGTAATAAATATTGGTGAAGAAGATATAAAAGCCCAGGTCGATATTAAAAAAATAGAAGAAATGTTCAATGATTTTGATATTGATAAAAATGGCTCTATAAACAAAGAAGAATTTACAAAAATGATGGTAAAACTAAGGCTTGCACCTCTTTTAATTGAATAATTAAAGCAATCAAGTGGGTAATCTTACAAAATAAAAAATTCAACAAATTATATCCTATTAAATTTATGTAAAAAATTTAATGTAAGCTTATATTAAGTTATGAAAAAGAAAGTCGCAGTTGGATTTTTTGGTATAACACACAGTTTAAAATGATAAGAATAGATCGTTCAGTAGATAGAGACGTGATACCGTCGTTGTCGTCGGGAGCGGGCATCGGAGGAAGTCCACCCGGCTAGTCCGCCGCGACTGGTAACATTTCAGTTACATCTGCGGATAATCCATTCAAAAATGCAGTACACGATTCTATATATAGAAGTTGCCCATTATAATTTTCATTAAAATACAAAAAAACACCTTCATTATTTGAAAATGGATTTTCAGTATTAGACCAAACAAGTAAACGATATACAGAAGAACCATCTACAAATCCATCCGTATACCATCCTGAAAGTCCATGAAGTGTAATATTGTCAGGTTCTTTATCAAAAACAAAATACACACCAGTCACAAACCCGTATCCAGTATAGATTATTTGATTTTGATCATTTAAAATAAAATTTGCTATATGTTGCGGTTCTGGTTCGGGTTCTGTTAATGTTAATGTATATCCTGATCTTTTAACAAGAGAACCAGCTAAAAAATCTAATGCCATTTGATTTACATCAGATACATCAATTATGTAATTTGGATTTCGCATAGCAAGATTCAATACATAATCATCATCTAATTCATAGCCAGGGACATTATTTATATGGGCTTGTAAAAAAACTAAATCATTTGATGTAATAACAAGATCTTCATCAAAATCTCCTACATTAATCATTATTATAATAGTTATGTTTGAATACAGTCTAAATTATTTCACAATTTATAATATTACATTTTGACACTATTTAACAGTTTTGGTAAACTTCTAGTAAATTATTTGTTTTATTTTTTAATATCTTTTCAATGTCTTCACATAATTTTTTTTTTAAATTCATATTATCGTCATCATAATATTTTTGGAAATTCTGATAATTTTTTTTTTCTTCTTCTGATAACTTATCTGCACCACCTTCATATGTAAAAAACATATCCATTTCATTATATGTTCTATCTATCATATCTAAAAAACACTCTTCTTTCTTCATGTAAGACCATTTATTGTTCTTTAAAACACGAATGTTCGTATCATCAATATTTGAAGAAGATACAGTTCTATTTTTTTCAAAGTATATTTTAAATAAAAGTGAATTAACCATCATGTAAGGTTTTTTTATACTATTTAATAATTCTTCACTACTTAAGAAACTAGTATCTTCCATGCCAAAATATTTCATATCTTTTATATCTTCCTCTAAGATAGGGTCTTCATCTTCGTTGTCATCGGATTCGTTAGCAGTTTTTACGACACTTTCACTATTGTTATTTTGATCTATGACATGTACATCAAGATTTTCAATTTCTATATTATTATTTTCGATGTTCAAATTTACAAGTTGTTCCTCAGTGTTTATAGGTTTGTTGATACAGGTTTTTTGATGACGACTTTTACCTTGTCTTGATGCGTATGTTTTATCACAATAGGAACATTTGTATCTTTTATTCATAACCCTTTATTATATTAGATACTCGTTTTGAAAATTTAAATATGTTCACACTTTATATCTTAAAAAATAAACTTCAAAAAAAAAATATATACTTTATATATCACGGTAAATTATATACGTTATATATCATGGTAAAATAACATTATTAGATGTAATGCTAATATGATTAAACAATTTGTCAATAAAAATTTCAAATGGGTTTGTCATCATGCACATATTGATAAATCACAGCTTATTAGTAAAAATTTGCTTGATAAATCGAACAGTCATATGTGTGAGAAGTGGTATATTATGAAAGACTTAAAAAAGGACTATACAAGAACTTCTCTTCGTGATAGGATGAATAAAACCATTCAAGGAATAACATCTCAAAATTGTAATCATATTAGGACGTTTATAGATGTAGATAATACAGTTGGCTTAATGTGTATTGAAGAAGCACTTAAAATTAAAAATACATGGGCTGATAAAGGCGTAACTATTCAACTTGCAACACAACCATTAGAAGGTCTCGCTGGAAAATCTGAAAATATAAAATTATTTGAAAAAGCAGCTGAAATGTGTGATATAGTTGGCTGTTTACCAAGTAGAGATAAAAGCAATGCAGATGAACATTTAGATATTGCTTTTCGTACAGCAGAAAGATTACAAAAGCCGATTGAAGCACATTTGGATCAATTAAACATACCAATTGAAAATGAAACAGAGAATTTTTGTAAATTTGTCGATAAATATAATTATAAAGGCAAGGCAAGGAGTGTTCATTCAATTAGTTTAGCATGTAAACCAATTGACGAACAAAGAGATATAGCACAATATTTATGTAAATTAGACATAGGAGTTATAATATGTCCTTCTGCTGCTATATCTATGACTCAACACTCCGAATATACATCTCCTATTCATAATTCTATCGCTCCACTAAGAACTCTTTTAGAATCAGGAGTAAATGTAGGTCTTGGAATTGATAATATAAATGACTTATTTATGCCATTTTGTGATGGAAACCTTGAGTTTGAATTAAGATTATTAGGAGAAGCGACAAGATATTACGATTTAGATATACTTAAAAAAATTGCCGAAAATAAAATGGGTTTTTAATAATTTAAATACAATATTATATACATTACATATATTTGCATGTATATTCATACAACATCTAGAAGAATAATTTCTGCATTAAATAGGAATTATTCTTCTAATTTAAAAGACAAAATTAAAGAAATTATACCTCTTAGAAAAGAGAAGTATAATAAATTGAAAAGTTTACATGGTGATAAAGTAATAGATAATGTATCAATAGATCAAGTTTTAGGTGGAATGAGGGGTATTAAATCGATGCATTGGGATGTTTCTAATCTTGATCCTGAAAAGGGAATTACATTTTATAACAAGACAATAAATGATTTAAGAGATGAGTTACCAAAACATTTTTACCCTATAAAAAAAATAGACGTAGCTAAAAAAGTTATCCCAAAATTATCAGATGAACCTATGGCTGAATCATTATTGTGGTTTCTATTAACAGGTGATATACCAACTCCAATTGAATCTCTAAAATTAAAAGATGATTTACAAAATAGACCTTTGTTGTCTGAAAATATAAAGAAAATGATATCACAGTTCCCAGATAATATGCACCCTATGACTCAACTCTCTACAGTAATATTACTTATGCAAAAAGACTCTTTATTTTTCAAAGAATATAGTAAAGGATTATCAAAAAATGATCATTGGGACTATACGTATGAAGATGTTATGAATATTATTGCAGTATTACCCGAAGTATGTGCTCTTATATACACCAATAAATATAAAGTAAAACCACTTGATGTATATAACGAGTCATCTGATTTAATTGGTAGATTTTGTCAATTAATGGGATTTGACGATGAAAATTTTCATGATTTTATGAGACTATACATGATAATTCATTGTGACCATGAGGGTGGAAATGCATCTGCACATACATGCAGATTGGTAGGTTCTACTTTAGCAGATCCATATTTGTCATTGGCATCATCAATGAATGCATTGGCAGGACCATTGCATGGTTTAGCAAATCAAGAAGTTTTAAAATGGTTAATAGATTTACAAAATAAATTAAATAAAGAGAAAAAAGAAGTAAATCCTGAAACTATTACTGATTTCGCATTAAATACATTAAAAGAAGGAAAGGTAATACCTGGATATGGACATGCTGTTTTAAGACAAACTGATCCTAGATATTTATGTCAACGTGATTTTGCACAGAAAAATTTTCCAGATTATGAATTATTTAAGTTAGTTGATACTATATATGAAGTAATGCCATCTATATTAAAGGATCATGGTAAGGTTAAAAATCCATACCCTAATGTTGATTCACATAGTGGCATCATGTTGAAATATTATGGTTTAAAAGAATATGAATATTACACTGTTCTTTTTGGACTAGGAAGAACTTTTGGTGTACTATCACAATTATTTTGGGATCGTGCACTAAATGTACCATTAGAAAGACCTAAAAGCCTATCTTTACAAAAAATAAATGACACTGTCACAAAGCAACTTTATGAAAAGAGTTTGAAAAATATAATGTGATAATTTATATGTTTTTATCCAGATGAGACGAAAGAATCTAAACTTTCAGTATCTAGTTTTCCAACTGTTTTAGTCCAATTTGTCCCGGTACTACCGAATCCACCTTCACCTCTTTTGGATTCTTTAAATTCGTCGGGTGAGTTCACCGTATGAACTGTAATAGGGGATGCATCATAAGAAACAATCTGACACAACCTAGCATTCTTTTCAATCTTATATTCCTTATCAGAAAGATTATCTACAACCAACATTAATTCACCTCTATAACCATAATCAATCAAACCAATTGAGTTCGATTGACGCAATGGGGTCTTACTCCCCATTGAACTTCGGGGTAACACAAAATATCCTCTCGGGATATTATCGTTAAATTGGGGTTGACACTTAATACCCAATGGAATCTTATAACTAATTGCCTTTGGTGGAACAATCATATCATTGGGGCATAAAACGTCTAACCCTGAATCAAATCGTGTTGAATTATTTTTTGTGTAATCTTTATAGTATTCGAGTACATCATTCGCTTTATTGATAACGTGAATAAACAAATCCATTTTAAACTTGGTACAAACTTAAATTACTTTGAGATCATTTTTATAACTTAGATATAAAAATGATTGTAGAATGCTTACATTTATTAAAACTTATATAAAATTAATACATTGATTTAATAAGAATGGAGTTTCCTACATTATATAAACTTGATTCTAAAAACAATGTTAGGGTATGGAAAATTACTGTAGAAGATAATGGGTCGTCTGCTTACATTTTTACAGAATCAGGAATGTTAAATGGTAAAATAAGAAAGACCGAACCAACTATTGTTACAAAGGGTAAGAATCAAGGTAAAATTAATGAGACATCTTACCTAGAACAAGCAATCAATGATGCGACCTCTAAATTTAATAAGAAAAAGCGTTCAGACCAACTATCGGAAAAAATGCCCTTAACTACGCAAAAGAATACAAACAAAGTTTTCAGACCTATGTTAGCGAATAAATATGACCCAAAAAATGTTTCATTTCCATATGTATTACAGCCAAAATTAGATGGGGTTAGGTGTAATGTTCATTTTAAATCGGGGGTTCCTACTCTATTTAGTAGAACTGGGAAGGAGTTCTATAACTTACAAGATATTAGAAATTCATTGCAAAAAAAACCGTACAGTGATTCTATTATACTAGATGGCGAAATTGGGTGCTTTGGCAAGGATCCAGAGTTATCATTTCAAGAAGCGACAGGACTAATCAAAAGAAAAAAGACCTCTGAAAAAGCGTTAGAAGAGAATTTCTTAGATTATGTATTATATGATATTTATGTCAAGGATCAACCCAACTTAAGTTTTGAAAATAGATGGGGTATTCTTGTTGATTTTCATAATAAACTAGACAATGAGTCAAAAAAACACATTAAACTTTGTTGTGGTCCAAAACTGGTGTATGCTAAAGATAAAAAAACGATTGATAAAACTTTAGAACATTATTTGGACAAAGGCTTTGAAGGTTTGATGCTTAGAAAACCGGAAGACCCTTATGGTGTTGATAAGAGACCCAAGGGTCTATTAAAATACAAGAAATTTCAAGATGCTGAATTTGAAATTGTGGGTTTCAAAAGTGGTAAAGGACAAGATGCAAACACTATAATATTTACGTGTAAAACGAAAGACAATAAACTATTTGATGTAAGACCCAAAGGTACCTTAGAAGAAAGAAAAGAGATGTTATTAAATGGTGAAAGTTACCTTAACAAGAATTTGACTGTTAAATTTTTCGAATTAACAGATAGAGGGGTTCCTCGTTTTCCTGTTGGAATATCATTAAGAGATTATGAGTAAATTTATAATTGATATTATATGAATCTTTTTTCTTTTGTAAAACGATTCTTTATGTATTTTTCATGTAAAAATAAACTACCCAAAACAATTATTGTTATATTTCCAGGTTTTGGATTCTCTCCAAAAGATTATGATGATATTTTACCTAAAAAAACAGCAAAAATATATATTGATATTTGGACAGAAGATGAATTAAATAATATAAAGAAAAGTAGTTTAGAAAATAAACAGAACTATGAAGCATGGATGGAACAAATCGTTTCTAGATCTAAAGATATTCTTTTTTTAGAACTAAAAAAATACGATCATGTATTGCCAAAAACGATATACTTTACTCATTCAATTGGTTCTGTTATTGGAGAAAGATTAAAATCATATGCAGACATTATAATATCATATGGAGGTGTTATCGAACCTTCTCATATTAAAACACTTAATTTACTTGGAACAGAAGATAAAATTGCTACTATGAAATATGATATTTGGCCAAAAAATGCGAAACCTATATTAAATGCAAATCATTTTAGTTGTGTATCATTTGAAAGTAAAAATCTTACCAACAAATGGGTTAAAGAGATGAAATATTCACAAACAGTTGAAAAGAACAATTATAATGATAAAAGACTATTAATTAAAAGTGAGATTGAAACTTTTATAAATTTTAATATTATAAAGAAGGGATGTTAAATAAAAATATTTAAGACAAATATATAGAATATATATATGTTGCTTCCATAGCTCAGTGGTAGAGCACCTCACTAGTAATGAGAAGGTCAAGAGTTCAAATCTCTTTGGAAGCTTTTTTGTCAACATATGCTTCCATAGCTCAGTGGTAGAGCACCTCACTAGTAATGAGAAGGTCAAGAGTTCAAATCTCTTTGGAAGCTTTATTTGTTAACCTATGCTTCCATAGCTCAGTGGTAGAGCACCTCACTAGTAATGAGAAGGTCAAGAGTTCAAATCTCTTTGGAAGCTTTTTTAAATTTAACAACTTTTCCTATTATCCAATCGAATCATCAATACTGATACTAATATCATCATTATTAATAATGTAAGATTCTTCAACAAAATCAATTTCTTCATAAGTGTCATATATATCTAAATAATTATTATGATTATTTTTAACTACACTATACTCTCCAATAGGTAAATTCAGATAATTGTCAGTTTGTGTCGAAACCTCTTTTTTAAAAATTGGTAGATTATTGTGTTTTATTTCATTGTCATAATATAACATATCATTATTACAAAGTAACGAATCTTCACAACAAGGTATGTATATATCTGCATAATCTTTTTCTAGTGCTGCAATAGCTGGATGTACTTGTGAACATTTATTTTTATTAAAAAAACCTGTAAAAATTTTTATACAAAAACGAATTATACACATTACATTGCAGTTCTAAATTCAGCTGTTATAGCTTTTAAATTCTTGTGTGAATGAAATATTTACCTCTTTTTTAGGTTAAAAAATAAAAATGATCACGAATCTTAGTTTAGAATAAAAATGTTCTTAATTCTTATTGCATTGAATACGTTATTTTATGTACATTCATTATCGATATCAAATAAAAATAAAGCAATTATTGTAACACAAAATACCCCTTTAGTTCATTATTTTGCCAATAGAAATTGTAACCAGGTATATAATGGGTATAATTGTCCAAAAATTGAAAAGGATGAACTCGTACAAGAAGGTATGTATGGATTGTTACGTGCAATTGATAAATACGATCCAAAAAAGGGGACAAAATTCTCAACTTATGCCTCTTATTGGATTCAAGCATATATGATTAAATACAAAAATAAGAAAAATCATATACATATTCCTTATAATCAAAGGAAAAATAACGTTAACATAGATACGTATCTTTCAGACGACTTATATTATGTTGAGAATAAATATAATGAAAACTTAAATGTGTTTGCGGACTTGTTTACAGGATTAGAATTAAACAATTATGAAAGATTATTGCTAAAAAAACGTTTTGTCGATGATATGTCTTATAATAAAATTGGAAAAGATATTGGTTTATCAAGTACTAAAATTGCTTATGATTGTAATAATCTATATAAAAAAATAAAAGAATTAACAGATGAATAATTGTGTTGAAATTATCAAATAGTTCTGATTCTAACCATTCACAATGTCCATAACTTTCGTATACATATCTGAAGTATCTACTAAACTTACTACAATCAGAGTGTATATAAAATTCGACATAATCATTGTGAAAATAATACCTGAACAAGCATATATAGGAATAAGCATCTCTTTTTTTAATCCAATCGTATTAATAAATAATAATACACCAATACAGAAATTTAAAACTGCTCCAGTTGCCATAATCTTTACTAACCTCCCAACAACTTTCATAAACCAAAGTCGGTAATGACCTTCCCTTAAAAAAACTCCCCATAAAAAAGATGCTGTCGCAGCGGCAATGTTTAGAATAAAACTTATTATAAGCAAAAACAAGCCCCATTGAAAAGTTATTGATAGTTTTTCATCATCATCGTCATTCGAATTTTGATTCTTTTTTACATATTCATTTATTATAAATCCTTCAAACCCAGCCATTAAACCACAAAAACCATTTACGGCATCCATACTCTCTTTTACAGATTTGGCGTTTCGCAAGTCATTATCATTCCATTCTAGTTTTTCAGAACTATTTTTCGTTGGTATACCTTTAGTTAATACAAAATCAGATTTATTTTTTGATTCTTCCTGTTCTTTAGACATTTGAAGTAACCTCTTAACACTCGTTATATCTAATTATATAGTTATATGTTTTAACTCCTTAATTTTATGCAATTCAATATATCAATCAGCACAAAGATATGTTCGTTTTTTTAGTTTTTGACATTTTAAATGGTGGTATTTCTTCTAAAAAATTTCCAATTATATTAAGACCTATTGGGAACATAATATTATCACTGAAACTATATGATAAAGCGGCTGAGAAGCCAGTCATAAAATTAGACAAATATAAAGGCGTTCTGAATACTTTTGAGTTATTTTGCAGCAAAATAGTTTCTACATCCGTATTGTGAAATGTTTGAAGCCAGGCATTTGATAAATTTTTAAAAATTTCCTTTTCTTTTTGAGTATCTTCAATCTTTTTTTCTGTATGTTTTATTATAATTTTATCATGTTTATTTTTTCTCATAGCAACTAGATTAGATTTTAACATTCTTATATGAATATCATCTGATAAAATAGATTCTTTAATTGCTCGTATCTCTTCATATGATGTTTTTGGAGGACGAACCCATATAAAAGATAACGTTTCCACTATATATGATATAAAACCCATGGCAATTGCTGTTTCTAGAATGACAACTAAATTATCTTGATGAATCATAGTAGCATCTAAAGAATTAATACTGAGTAAAAATAAGTATATTCTGTTCTGTAAGTAAAATTGAACAAATGCCACTTTTGGAAATGATGAAAACATACGTAAATTTGTAGATAGTATTACATGATTCAAACCCATTTCTTTACGGTCCATATATGAAGCAGGTGCTTTTGTATAATTACTAAGAATACCATCTACAATAGCGTGTTCCAATGACCCACCTAAAAGACTTCCACTTGTTTCATCCCATATTACATTTTTACAATATGAAGATACTAGGTATATAACTGTACTTCCCCATAATATCGCAGACATCTCAGGCATATTTAAATCTAATTTGTTATCAGACCATGCATCTTGTAGTATAATTGGATTATTTATAAACAAATCCCAAAATTTATATTGTGCACCAATCCACAATAGTAGGGTAGTTTTCTCTAAACCAATACGTAATGCACCATCGAATAGGCTCATTGATGTAACATAAAGTGATTGAGATATAATATAATCCAATCTATTTACTATTTTCTCATTAAATTCATCTATAACCTTTATAGTCATCTTCCTATCTTTGCTTTTTATTTCAACTATTCTCGGAGTATTTCTTGGTAATCCTCTAATCCATTTACCATTTTCAAACATAAAACCTAATCTTTGCACTTGTTCATTATCTTTTAATCCTTCGGATAAAGATTCATTAACTAATTTTGAATTGAATTTAACTTTTACTTTAGGAAGTTCAAAAATTAAAGTTTCATTCTCAAATTCAGAAGCAGCATTATCTCTCCATTGTTGCATTGTATATTGATCAACCTCGGGTGTTAATCCAAAATTTATGGGTCTTTTGTCTTTACTACTATCTCTCTTCCATTTTTTTTCCTCATCATCGTAAATAAAACCCAATGATTCCATCTTTGTTAATGTATTTTCATCTAATTTATCAGGTGATTTTTGACGTCTCGATGATTCGTGTTTAATTCTTAAATGTTTTAATTTATGACTCATACTTGCACCGTCTGGAAATTTAAATGCTACTATAAAGTTTAACAAGTAAACGATTATATATTTAACCCGCATTACCCTACAGATTATTATTCAAGTAATAAAATATTTTTAATATTAAACAAAGATATGATATAATATCTTATATGAAAATTGGTATAATTCGATACCCGGGTTCTAATTGCGATATGGATACAAAACGTTACTTTTCTAATAGTTTTTTTATTTGGCATAACTTATATACCATTAACAATTTAGAAAATATTGATTTAATTGTTATTCCAGGAGGTTTTGCGTTTGGTGATAGAATTTACGAGAAAGCTACTGAGGACTATGAAATACAACCTGGTAAAAAAGCGATAGAATCTCCTGTAACAACAATAATACTTGACGCCGTTAGTAAGAATATACCTATCTTGGGTATTTGCAATGGTTTTCAGATATTGATAGAATTAGGATTATTACCCGGGCATCTTGTAATAAATAATACAAAAAAATTTGTTTGTAAGCAAGTTTCAGTTATTTGTGATTCTGAGAAATATGATATGTATATTGCAAATAAATATGGAAATTATGTTCCAGATAACTATACAAAGATATTTTTAGAATATGAAACCAAACAAAAAGAATATAATACAAATGTTGCAGGTGTTTGCAATGAATCTATGAATATTTTTGGCATGATGCCTCATCCGGAGAGAAATAGTAGTGATTTTTTGTATAAATTATGTGTTATGATGTTTTGTAACAATCCCAAATATAATCTTATTAAATCACAACATTACTTTGATAAAAAGATAAATGAGCTTATGCGAAGCGAACATATCTCTTATAAAACTACAAAAAGATTCTTAAAAAAGATGCATACACAAGAAGAATGGGTTATACAGGGTCCTGGAGAGAATGCCGGAATAGTAGATATAGGTAATGGATATGCTTTAGCATGTAGAATCGAAAGTCACAATCATCCTACATTTATAGACCCATATGAAGGTGCTGCGACAGGTGTTGGAGGTATTTTAAGAGATATTTTCACAATGGGTGCAAAACCAATCGCTATAATGGATTTTTTAAGATTTGGTGTTGATGACCACAGTAAAAAACTATTAGATAATGCAATAGAAGGTATATCTTATTATGGGAATTGTGTTGGTGTACCGAATATAGGTGGTGATTTGTATTGTTCTAAATCATATAACAAAAATCCACTTGTAAATGTAGCATGTTTCGGGATAGTTAAAAAGGAATCTATTGTGTATGGCAATGTTGAGAATGCGAATGATCTTCTTATTTATATAGGAAGTAAAACAGGGAATGAAGGTATAGGTGGAGCAGCTATGTCATCAAAAAGTTTCTCTGATGACGCCGATCTTAACATTTTAAAAAATAATGTTCAAAAATCTGATCCATTTTTAGAGAAACTTCTTATAGACGCATGTAATGAAATCACCAATGATAAATTAGTTGTAGGTATGCAAGATATGGGTGCAGGTGGTTTGCTATGTGCATCCATAGAAGTAGTAACACGAGGTATTAAGAAATTTAATAAAAATTTTGGGTGTAAACTATTTATAAATTCAATACCCACAAAATATCCAATGACCCCATGTAATACTCTTATATCTGAATCTCAAGAACGTATGTTACTTGTCGCTAAAAAAGAAAATTACGGTAGAATTTCAAGTATTTTGAAAAAATGGGATTTAGAATATTCTATAATAGGCAAAGTCACGATAGATAATATGTATACTATTTACGATGATGAAGAGAACAAAAACGTCTTATATAAAACTAACATTTCAATGTTTCAAGATATACAAGATTACACTTATAATTACAAAAAATCAAATAAAATTAAAGAAGAAAAGGTAAAAGATGCAGCTAAAAAAATTAAAGACATGAAGAAATGGTCGGTGTACGATTCTACAATAGGAAATAGAACTATAAAAGGGCCAGATAAACCCGGAAGTTATTCGATTTTAGACATTTATGAGATTAATAAACAGCTATTTATTGTATGGGGTGAAACATTTGATGAATGTTATAATAGTATAAGCCAATTCGAAGGAGTAAAGCCGTTGGGCGTAATAAATTGCTTAAACTATGGACATCCCAACGATTCTTTGAATTCTTTGGTTGAATTTGTAGAAACATTAACAGAAAAGTGTAGGTCAAACAAAATACCCATACTAGGTGGAAATGTTAGTTTGTATAATTCAACAGATTCAAAATCAATAAGACCAACGCCTATTCTTGTTATGTTTGGTATAAATTAATCTTCATCTTCATTCAATATATCAGATACATCTTTGATATTTATGGATGAATCGCTACTGCAAGCAAATCTGGATAATGTAAAATACATTGTTGACACAGTAGGCCACACCGCACAAGCTGACCAAAATCCAATCGACATAAAATATCCCCAACTTGATTTCCCTCCACCAAGTAATTGATAGAATGGTGTATTCATAGAATCAAATGTAAAACATAGGAAATACATTATCATCACAGATAATGCAGGTATTAAAGCGAGTAACCATACTAGATATTTTCTAGAACTTGCTTTTGATGTTTTATTTTCAAATGACTTATCTTCAAAACCAACTCTCTTTATCGATATATCATCGGTAGCATTACATGTTGACATTTGTGCATATCCCATAGTTACAGATATCATATACGAAGATATTGCAAGTAATAAAGGTAATACAAAAAATTCATATTTTTTTAAACCAGCAAACAATCTCGAAAGAATAATCAATCCAAAAGATTGTGATAATAGATAAAGAATTGTAGATTGTTTTAACATTTCATAAAAGGCAAATGAAGATTTATTAGGATTATAATTCTTAAAGAGAGTACTTGCTAATATTAATAAATTAAGCATAGCGACTATTCCCATTGTAATGAAGGCTGACATTGGGCTATCTGCTCCATCTGACATTTCTATTCCACTACTTTGTTGATTCGCTTGAACGTCTGGTACATTCTGAACTGGATTCGTTTCAGGATCCATAGTCTATTATAGATTTTGTTATATTTTTATATAACAAATATACAAACATTTATAATTCTGGTGGACAGATCTTGTGTACAGTATTCATTATAATTTTAATTAAAATATACAAGATTACAAAATGTATAGCATATATAGGAAAAGAGTATTTACCCAGATATTGCAAATATTTGGATACTGAACTATTTGAGAATTGCTCAAGATCATCCATTTTTTTTATCCGTCTTTCTATTTTTTTGTTGTTTTCTTTGTATAAAATGTTACCCACTATAACACCAAACGCGGCTATTCCTAACCAAGGCACTAAAGGGAAGTGATCCATTGAAGAATATTCTGGAAATAATCCAAATACGAAATTAAGAACCCTTGGTAGATTTAAAGTATTTTTAATAAGAATCTTATTAAACCTAGCATATAGAACACAAAGAATGATTAAACAATTATAAATAATTGATTTGGATGTCCACATTAATAATAAAATAGCTGTTGCTATAAAATGTAAAATACCAAATTTAACATATATCGCAGGGAACAAGATGTAAGTACTTACAGTAAAAAATAATGCCAATAAGACAATTTTAAAAACTCTTAAAAATTGTTTCTTTATAAATTGTTCTTTGGTGTTTTTACGTCTACTTAATGTAAGATTGACACCAACATTGGTTATAAATATAAATTCTGATATACGTGCCATATACAACAATATACCATCTTGTATTGGTTGATAACCATAACCCATCATCGTATAGAGGTAAGGTATATGGAAAATTATCATTAATATTACTGCAATACCCTTAAACAAATCAATTTCAAATATTCGTTTTGTTTTTTCATCTTTTAATTTTATGTTATGGTTGTGTTGCATTATTAAACACAAGGAATATATCTTGGGCAATTCATATGATATAATGTTACTTTTAATGGTTCATTGGATACTTGGGGCACACTTACTGTATCTCCATCATATATTTCATTACACCCATACTCTTCACTACAATCTTTACCACAATTCATAACAGGTAATACTACACTTACAAATTTATCATTTCTTGTAAAATAATTCCATTTAGATGACCCATTCCATAATCTTCTTCCGTAAAGAGGAATAGTAGTATCAAGATTACTACTTGTTAAAACACCGACTTGTTTTGTTTCTTCTGGGCATCCTCGTGTTGGTATATTTATTTTCATAACATCAACCAATTGATTTTTACTACAGCATGTTTTTTGTGATTCTTTTATAATTAATTTATCCTTTAGTTCATTCTCAATATCCTTTTCTATCTTTTCTTTTAGTGAATGTTTATCAATATCTACTTTCATAGGTACATTGTTGTAGGACACTTCTCTATTTTTATTGTTATTTAAAGTAAATACAATGTAACACAATATAATAAGTATTGCCGTATGATAAAAATCTAATGTTATCTCCATAGATTAATATACTATATGTTTTATCTCTTTGAAATTTTGAAATAGTATTAATTTAAACATCAGGTACATCACCCTTTTGAAAATAATATAAGTATTGGTAGAAATAACCTTCGTTTGTTAGGTCAGTCGTGAATTTATGAATGAGTCCTTTATTCTCAAATTTTTTCTTAATTATATCCGGAAAATGCATAACCATTGGGTGGGTTTGTTTTCTTATTTTTTTAGAATCATTAAAGTGAAATTCTTCATTGAAATAAGCTTTTGAATCATTGTCATTCATTTCGAAGTTTGAATAATAAGAGAATTCTTTAAATTTAACACTAGATTCGGTTATTCTTTTTTTACTGTATTTTTGAAGGGTTAAACCATAAAATGGGTTTGCAGCATCAATAATTGGATCAAATCTTTTAGGATCGACCAAATGTACAACAAACCATCCGCCATTTCTTAACCATTTTCGTACATTTTCAGCTAATATATCTGTTTGTATAGAATATATTGTAAAATAAAAACAAGTTATATGACTAAAACTCAATGGTTGGAATAAATCTGGATTTAAGGCATTTCCTTGAATGAGTCTTAAATCTTCAGTTTTCTTTTTGTCTTCTAATTCTTTAAGCATAAACGGAGATCTATCTAATGCAATAATATCCATATTGGGGAATGCTTTTTTTTCTAGAATAAGAGTATGATCTCCCCCACCCGCACCAATATCAAGTAAATCAATTTGATTATATGATTTCATGTTTGTTCTTTCAATTACATCTTCTACTTCGAATAATGTTTTTTTTTTAAGATTATTTGTAATTAGTTCAGTATATACTTTTGAGTAAAAATTATCATATGGGTTCCTTACACTATATACTTTAGGTTCATTTTGTTCAAAATTCTCTTTTGATATTCTTGTTAATTCTAGAGCATGGTCAAAATAACGGAAGTAAGAAACATCAATATGTTCAGATGATTCTCCTGGTAAAAGTCGTATAGGACATGATGCTAATCTTGGTATGTTTACTAACGTTTCAACTTTAAAAAGCATATCGTTAAGAATGAGTTTTATTTCTCTATTTTTGATAACAATTTTTAATGTATTCCATCTTTGTAAAGGTATTGCTCTGGTATCTATTTCCATATCATTCGATCTAAGATCTTTAAAGATAATAATCAATCCAGATGTTTTAGGATCAAACCAAAGACTTGGTGAACCATTGTCTATATCATTTCCTCTAAAGAATATACAGTAAGGTTCAAATGCATTAGAATTATTTTTAATTTTAAATTTTAAAAGCAATGAATATGTAAGGTTCATAGGAAGAGATGGTACGTTTGTTATTTTTTCTCCATCTTTTGACATGTACATTTTTATTCTACTTTTAGCTGCTCTTACAGCTTCTTTAGCATCTTCAATGTCTTGTACACTATAATTATTTCTTTGTGCTTCTTCTAAAGATTTTTCAGCACTTTTTAATGATACAGTTGCTTTATACTTTTCATTTTTGTTGGTAGTCGTAATGTCTTTTGTTTGATTAATATTCTCAAAAAGAACTGGATTACTTAAATTGTAATTTCTATACTTTACGATTAAATAAATGATAAATGCACTCAGTATTATTCCTGCTAATGCAATGAGTTTGCCGCGAACATCCATTAACGTTTAAAAAATAAAAAAAATATACATGTAATGGAACCATATTTAGAAGTCTTATGGTTTATATTATTACCAATTTTATTAGCAACAGTTATTAATAGATTGGCAAACAAAAAACGTGTAGGAAATGTTCGTATAGTTCTATATAAATTATTTCAATTTGCAGTGATATTAGCGATAGCATCACAAATACAATTCGATTTTGAATTAGGAGATTTAGCCTTTGTTATATCTGTAATGGGTTACATTTTATTATTTGCACTTGTTTTTGATATATTTTACATATATCCTAAAGATGCGGGACCTAATCAAATTATGATGATTTCTAATATTACATTATGGATAGTGGGTTTGGGTTTCTTTTCAAGTATATTTTCACATTATATGTCTCTTCCAAATGATCCTGAATGGAACACATTTAATCCTATGACACATGCTTCTAAGATTTGGAATGAGAGAGCTCTTCCAAAGATAGACCCTGCTAATATAGATTTAAAACCAAGTAAAAATCTTTTCAATTTATTTAGTGGCGTAAATAAATCAAATCAAAGTGTAACACCCCAACCCTCTGTTCCAAGCGAATAAGAATAACATCTATTTTTAACTTCCCGGTCTATTAATAAAATTTGTAGACCAAGATTTGTGCAATGTTCTTATATGTAGTTCTACTCCTATTCTACAAAACATATTTCCATTTTCAGCTGTACTATCATCTGAAGGAAAATTAATAATAACACCATTTGGATCCAAAAAATTAAATGTTAATTTTGATATTTCTATCCTAGGATTGAATGTTTCAGTCATGTAACCTGATTCGGAATCGTCAAAGTAATAATGTAAAAAATCACCTATAACAACAGGACTCATAAGTTGTCCATACGAATTATTTAAATGTTTGTTAGTTCCATTCGTCTTATTACCTAATTCAGCAATATTCAATAAAACATATGGATACTTTTCTGATATATTATTACCATCTACATCAAAGGATGGTAATACTATTCTTGTAATCGAGATACTTTCTACATTTGAAAAGACACGTTCAACTGTATTTTCTTCATTACCGTAAAGTAAATCCACAGAAGAAGGTCCCATGGAGAATTGGAACGGGTTTATATTTTCCCATTTATTTCTGTTTCTATCATAGGAATCTACAAATACATTATGCATTTTATAAGATATACTCTCAAGAGGAAGCGATTCTTTTTTTTCTAAAAAATCATAATCGTTTTCTTTATTATTTTCAGGACCATTTTCATCATTATTTTCTGATTTATCGTCAATTGTAACAGATCTTAAACATTTAACATTATCTATTTTTTCTAACATAGGAAAAATACGTTTGTGAATATCTTTTACTAATTTAGCATTCACATCGGTGTTTTCTATAGATAATTTTAGTTTAACATTTGTAGCTTTTATTAAACGATACAGGTCATTAAATAATAACCATCCAAAAAGATTAGAGTATTTCTTATAAAGTATTTGAGTTACTACTTTATTCTTTTTTTCATCATCCATATCTTACTATGGAAATCATAATTAACACAAGTAATTTGGTGCACCTTTTTAAATCGAGATTCTTAACTTTATGAAAAACGTTGTGAACAGTATAAGTACTATGATTGCAAAAATATCCAACTTTGTAAATTCAGTCATATTATTTAATATATCACATATTAAAATATAATATGGGTTTGGTGTGGGCAATGATTGTAATTGTTCTGACATTTTTGGTTTTATATGGTTGGAATCATATATTGAATCCTGTCCCAAAAAAACAAAAAAAAGATTTTGAACTGTATATTGCACTGATGTTTATATTCTTTATGCTTGCTCTATAACATTAAATTTTATCAATTTTTGAAAATGCACCTGTTGCAATTGGTATAGTAACATTTGTATCTTTTGGTCTCATTAAAATACGGGCACAATTGTGAGAACCAGGAGATATATGCATCATGCAGAAGGTTTTACCACATGTACATGTTGAAAGTATAAGTTTCTTCTTACAACAAAAACACCTCTTACTATTAGATTTTTTTGTACAAATAAAATTATTAATAGAGTCTAGATTCTCTTTGATGTTTTTATTGGTATTCTCATTACTGTCATTGCTTATATCTCCCATTGTACCCCTTTTTAATTATTTATGTATCTAAAATCATTTTTACACCGATTGTTCTAGCTTCTTGATTAAGCAATTTGAATGCATATGGGATTTGTACTTTCTTAGCATTTTCTGTTTGAGGTGGCACAAAATCACTTGATGTATTTGATACATAAGTTTGATATGCATCCGCTCTTTCATAATATGTTTCTTTAGAGAATTGTGATATTCCATGAGATAATAACACATCTCTTTCCATCTCACCATTTCTTAAACCTCCACCTCTTGCTCTTCCATGTAAAGGTTGCTTTGTTAACATATCTTTGGGTCCACCTGACCCTCTTGCGTAAATCTTATCACTAACCATTTGTTTAAGTCTTTGGTAAAATACTGGTCCCATAGATACATTCGCACACGTTTTTTTCCCTGTTATTCCATTGAACATGACATATTCTCCTTTATGGTTTATACCTATCTTATCCAATAAATTTAAAATCAATTCATCAATATTTACATTTCCATGAAATGCAGATGCATTTATAAGCCCACCTGCCTCAATTCCAAACAATCCACTAATCATTTCTAAGAAATAACCCATAGTCATTCTACTTGGAAAAGCATGTGGATTTATTACAATATCAGGGACAATTCCATCTTCTGTATAAGGCATATTACAATGTTCTACCAATAAACCAACCGTACCTTTTTGTGCAGATCGTGCTGCAAATTTATCTCCTACAATTGGTATTCTAATTTCAGATGTCATAACCTTTGCAATTCTAGGTATATTTCCTAAATCTGATGAAGTTTCTACCCAATCTGATAGATATACTTTTCTAACAACTTCATGTTCATGAGCCATTCCATATGTTAAACTTGAATCTATCCAATCACCACTTTCATTCTTAATACACGCTCCTATTAATATTGTATTTGCCTTGACAATACTATTTACCTTTATAACTCCATTATCATCTAAAAGACTGTAATCATATCCTGGTTTTAAATTTAAAATAAGTTTAGATGATTTTAGTGGATTACATATTTTCATAGTATTCATAAAAGAAGATTCCTCTCTTAATGAATGTGTTTTTGTATAACTTGATAAAAACATGCCTCTTTCTACGGATGTTTTGTTTAATATAATGGAATCTTCTTGGTTATATCCAGTAAATGTTCCAATCGCAACAATTGCATTTATTCCATAACAAAATTTGTTTTTGTTAATAATGTCTAAATAACCTGCATGAACTAATGGTTTTTGACCATAAAACAAAATTGATGCAGTCTGGTCCATACGATTCCTAAAATTAGAAACATATGTAGAAACGGCTTGTTTACATTGACCAACTGCGAATAAATTTCTTGGAGATGGATTATGTTCTAAAAATGGAAGTGTTAATGCGGTTGTTCCTAATATAAGAGATGGATGTAATTCAATATGAGTGTGATTTTTAACTTCCGATGGATTCATTGCAACATAAATTGTATCAGATTCACTTGGATCAACATATTCAATGATTGACTTGGTTCTTTTTGAAACTTTGTCTATAAGATCGTTTAATGGATTTTTCTTAGATATTTTTATAAAAAATCTATTATCAATTACATCATTTGTATATTCTTGACTTAACTCACTCCATTTTTGAGAAGTTATCTTCTTTATATCATAATTTTTGGCAATAAATAGAGGACGTAATAATCTACCACCCAAAGTACAAATGCGAATCTCTTTTATTGATATTTTCCAAGTTATAGAAATAGAATAATGTATTAATTTTGTCCTCCTAAGATCTTTAAGTATATTTGTAAATACATCTGGCTCTGAAACAACACCAGCCCAATGACCGTTTACAATTACTTTATGATAATTATGGTTTGTTTTATTCATATCAACTATAGAGATCATACCCAATATAAAAAAAATAGGGTATAAAGCTTCAGATACAAGTGAATCTGAATATCTTACCATAATAGATATATGTTTTAATTGTGATACGTTACCACCATCAGGTGTTTCTATAGGACATATATAACCCCACTGTGAACCATGTAATCGTCTAGGTTGAACCAGCTTAGCTGTTTCTGGTAAATATAAATGTGTTCTTCTTAAATGAGAAATTGAACCTAAATATGAAAGTCTTTGTAAATCTTGTACAACCCCCAAGTTTTCTTCAGCATTTGGGTTTTTACCCCAACGACCTCTAAATGACTTATCTAATCTTGCTTGAAAATTAGTCGCATCAAAAATAGGTTTAGAATTTGCATCTATCAAAATATTTTTGAACTTTTCTCTGTATTCTTTTTTATACTCAAATCTTTTATAAAGTTTTGATCGTACGTCATCAATATATTCACTGTAAAAATCTCTGAAGATATCAGTCAATAAATCACCGCCAGTATGAAATTGTCGTTGGGAGAATGCATCTTTATCAGTAACTTTATAGTATCCTTGTTTTGTTAGTAAAATATTTCTTATCATATGAGATAAATAGAATGCCTTATATAACAACTTTGTAGACTCTCTATTCGAATGAGGAAACAAACGTCTTGTTAAAATATACAAAATATTTTCCTTCCATTTAACATTTCCTTTTTCTGGTTGAACCTTTGTTAAAGTAGCTAGATATCTTAATGCAGCCTCTTGATTGTAAAGTATCCCACCTTCAGATATACTAGGGCGTATTAAAGACGCAATTAGTTTTCCAGATTCAGTATTTATATCACCACAAATTATATTCATCATATCTTTGTCGGTTTCAATGCCCAAAGCCCTCATAACTAAACATACGGGTACCATTTTTTTAACAAAAGGTACAAGAATCCAAAGTCCTCCAGTATCTTCATTTAATTTTAAATAAGTACTTTGTGGTATTTGTGCACTACCTTCTTCTCTACTTTTTACATAAGATTTATATGTAAACGGGTATTCATCTGGTGCATACATTGTTTGAATATTATTTAGTAAATTCCGTTCTTGAGAGACAATAACCTTTTCTAGTCCACCTATAATAAAATATCCTCCTTGTTCGTATGGACATTCACCTTTAGCATGTAATTCACTTTTTGACATACCTCTTAATAAACAACTCTTTGAATGTAACATAGTGGGTATTTTAAGAAAATCTACATCAAATACGTTTTCAGATAAAAGATTCTCATCTTGAATAATTTCAACAAGTACTTTTATTTTTAAAGTACCATAGTAGTCAATCCCTTCCAATCTACATGTATTTGGATATTGTGAAGGTTTTTCATAGTAAAATTCATCACCACTTCGTCCTCCAAAATACAAATTAATACGATGCGTGAATGTTGTCGATAATTTATCCTTTTTTTTAAGCACTCTTACAGGATGTTCTTTCTCTAATATTGCCTTCTTTATACCATCTAAAGTAAAAGTATCAAATGAATCTATAGAATGTTGTGTTAAGTAGTATGGGTTTTCTGCAATATATTTTCTGAATATATCCATTATCCAATTAATATCTATTTCTTTATTTACATAAATTTTCTATTAAAATATAATTTCTTCGAACCCTAAATTTTCATATACATCATTTGATGTTGCACACCCTACATTGTTAGATATGATTCCTCCTCCCGATTTCTTTACATTTGTCCAAGTTAACTTTTTTTTATTTGTAATATTTTTTCCATGTCTTTTTAAAGAAAATAGATTCCGTTTGTCCAATGGTGACCACCCCCCTCCTATTTTTTTAAGTCTTTTCTTAGTTTTATAACAACAGCCATCTCTTTTATATGGTTTATCAGTTGGGCAATTACCATCACTGTCAGGTGATGGATTTCTATTTGTACATTTTTTTTTAGATTCTTCATTTGATTTTTTTTTGATAATTTTTGATTCCTTCTTTTTTGATTCTTTCACAGGTTTGTCTTTTTTGGGCATCTTCTTTTTAACATCTTGTAACAAATCTTTTGTAGTACCCTTTGATGCGTCCTTTTTTGGTAATTCTTTTGCAATTTCAATAGAATTATATAAATCTTTAATAAAAATTGTATAATCATTCAAAGTTTTTTCTGGTAAATTTAAAGATTTCTCTAATCTTGAAAAAATGTTTTTATCACTGTAAAGAACCCCTTCTTCTTTCAATTTTTTACAATTTTCATACAAATTATTGTAATCTATTTCTATTTCTTCATATAAATTACCACTATCGTCTTCCGTTAATATATTCCATTTACCTTTTACATCTTCTCTATTAAAATGATGCCCAGTAAGAGGGCGATATAGCATCTTTAATTTGGAAAATTCACCTGTAGTACCCCAAACACGAGATGTTTCCCAATTATTATTATTAGTCATTTCATTATAGATCTTTGTTTGTAGTTCATATTTCTCTTTTTGTAATGACAAATATTCCTTTCTGTTTTTAGTTTTCGACAATAATTCCTTTATACGAATTAAATCATCATTTTTATTGTTTGTATCAAAAGTCTCTTTAATCCATTTACCTTTCTCACTATCTTTTGCTTCATTATAAGTTATTTTGGATGGTGGTATCAATTTGAAAATAACATTATTATGTGTGAAATTAATACTACCATCATTGTTTCTAGCAAAGGGTACATTAGGAGAGTCGGATGAATATGTTTTATTTATCAGTTTAGTAAATTGTTTGTATTTTTTTATAATTTGTTCTTCCATTATATGAATTGATTTAAAAATGATATGTTTTATTATTTAGATTACAAATCAAGTATGGCGACAGATACGGAAAGTATTTGTCGTGCTGGTGGTATTATATTTGACACAGATAGAACACATATTCTTCTCGTATTAAATAGATTAAGTCATTCTAAAAATGAAAATAAATGGGGATTACCAAAGGGTCATCTTATACAAGAAGAATTTTGTCAACCACATATAGGTGCTCGTCGAGAAATATTAGAAGAAACAGGTATATTTCATCCTATAAATAAAGACGATAATCATATAATTATATACGATACTATCTATTTTATAATTCAATTAAATAGATATTTTAATACATATTTTGAACCAAGAGATAAAAAAGAAATACATGAAGTTCGATGGGTTAAAATAAAAGATGCAAAAAAACTAAATACAAATAGAGGGTTATCTCTATTCTTAAGACAAATAAAAACGTAAAAAATATAAATATGTCTTTTTTTACTAAAAAATCAACATATGTTGTTAAATAATTTTACACCTGTCTTAATCGTTTATATGAATACAAAGTTTGTAATAATGAAAAATATTATGATTCAATTATTAATATAATGGCGGATCAAGAA
>Ga0207993_1000029_pt1 | contig 62617 bp, 43 predicted proteins | sample ETN01SmetaG_2_FD_185791 | JGI IMG/M metagenome (GOLD analysis project Ga0207993, IMG submission 185791) | Marine microbial and viral communities from oxygen minimum zone, Eastern Pacific Ocean - ETNP2014F12-01SV265 (SPAdes) (version 2) | ecosystem: Environmental > Aquatic > Marine > Oceanic ...
GAGATCACATGCCTGACTGACGAGCTGGACCCGCTTTCATACCCGGGCGATGCGGACGGCGATGGCGTTTGCGACGGACTGGACGATGTGGACGACTCGGAGCTATTCCTAGTCTACAGCATGACTTCCCAGCTGATGTTCGTCAACGAGCCGATAGAACCCCTAGTCGCAACCACCTACGGAGGGGACGTCAGAACCTGGGAGATATGGCCGCCGCTCCCGGAGGGGCTGAACCTGAATGGCGCATTGACTCGCTCCGGACAGGTGAACGGGACCATAGTAGGAGCCCCGATGTTCGAGTTCGAGATGCAGGTTTTCACCATTTGGGCCAACAACTCCCAGTACCAAAGCTCGGTGGAGCTGACGCTCCAGTCAGTCACCCCCGATCCGGATGACTCCGACTTCGACCTGATCTACCTGGACAGCGACATCAACATCACAACCAACATCGATGAGTTGTACATGGAACCCCAGATTTTCGGGGGCAACGTATCCTCGTGGTCGATATCTCCGGCACTCCCAGAGGGTCTGGAATTCAACAATACCAATGGACTGATCACAGGATTCGCAACTGAGGAGGTCAATGGCTCGACCTACACCATCACTGGAAGCAACTCCCTGTTCTTGGACACGTTTGACATCACGATCCTCGCCAAGCACCTTGACACCGATGAGGACGGCGTGCCCGACATTTTCGACGCCGATGACGACGGGGATGGTTGGAACGACACGATAGAGATCGAGTGTGGCACTGATCCATTGTACATCGTCAACATCCCGGAGGATCACGACGGGGACTGGATATGCGACCCGATCGACGACTTCGACGACTCCCCGATAGTTTTCTTCTACCCCAATGACAAGCTCGTCCTAACCGTAGGCGAGGCGATGGAGCCTCTGGAGCCGCTGATTGCCCCTACCAGCGGAGGAATCACGCTATTCTCGGTCCTTCCCAAGCTGCCTGCAGGACTGATCCTAGACAATGCGACCGGAGTGATCTCCGGGACTCCCGAGGAGGCCTACAGGCACATAATCCTCGAGTACTCGCACACATTCAAAGCGGAGAACAAGCAGTGGGACTTCGCATACAGGGTCGACTTCGACATCTTCTGGCCCGAAGACAACACCACCGACGGAGACGGTGATGGTTGGCCGGACCTAGTAGAGCTCGAATGCGACACCGATCCGTCCAACTCCTCCTCATACCCCGAGGACATAGACCTGGACGGAATATGCAGTCACATCGACGAGGATGACGATGGAGACAACATAGGGGACCCGATCGACAAGTTCCCGAAGAACCCCACCGCATGGGACGATACTGACGATGACGACATGCCGGACGAGTTGACCTGCAAGTACCTGACCGACTCTGCGAACTGCACGTTCGACCTAATTGAAGACCTCGATGACGACAATGACGGTTGGCCGGACCTCAATGAGACAAGCTGCGGTACCGACTCGAAGGACAACCTCTCGGTTCCGGGGGACGATGACGGCGATGGAGTGTGCAACCTTCTGGAAGTTTACGTACCAGACGCCGTGAAGATCCTCTGGATTTGCTGCTTCCCACTACTCCTCCTACTCCTCCTCCTGCTCTGGGTCCTCAACCCGTTCGCAGTTAGGGAAGAGGAAATACTCGGTCCGGAGCCGGAGTACACCAGCACCGAGGATGGGTGGCAAGGCGGAAGCGGCGAGTACGATGACCCATACGTGCTGAAGCCAGTCAGGGGAATCCGAAAGGGCTCCTTCGCCCGTAGTCACGAGGTAATCAAGGTCTCCAACATCACCCCTAGGCTGAAGTGCGAATTCACCGACATGTCATCTGAAGAAAACGGCAGTCGATTCCGCATGCAGCCGATCATGTCCAATTCGAGAGGCGACATAGAGTTCAGATTAGAGTTCAACGATGATGGAGAAACCGCCAACACTACCGAGTACACAGGCCTGATCAGACTAGGGAAGGCGACGGTTTACTTCCAGTGGGAGGTAGAGGTCGAAGTGCATCACGACACGCCCGAGGAGGAGAGGGCCAAGAAGAGGGCCAGCAGAATCGAGAGAGAGGCGAAGAAGAAGGCGGCACAGTTGGAGCGGGATGCCGCGGACAAGGCTGCCGATGCAGAGATAGACGCCAAGAAGAAGGCGGCACAGTTGGAGCAAGAACTGAAGAGCAAGATTGAGGAGGTCGAGAGAGAAGCGGAAAAGAGGACCGCCGAAGCAGAGTTGAAGGCAGCCTTGGCCGAGAAGAAGGCGGCAGAGGCAGAGAGAGAGGCCGCGATGAAGTTAGCAGAAGCGCAGCGAGAGTCCGAGCGAGAGGAAGAGGAGAGGCTGCGGAAGGCCGAGGAAGAGGAGAGGCTGCGGAAGGCCGAGGAAGAGGAGAGAATAGCCGAAGAGGAGAGAATAGCCGAAGAGGAGGCCGCAGAACTTCGAGCCACCCTGAGGAGAAAGGCGGAAGAGCGGAAGGCCGAGGAAGAGGAGAAGAGGGCAGCGGATGAGGCTGCAAAGAAGGCAGCCGAAGAAGAGGCCAAGAGGATCGAGAGGGAGGCAGAGGAGAAGGCAGCCCAACTGAAGAGGGAAGCAGAGGAGAGAGCGGAGAGAATAGAGAGGGAAGCATCCAGAAAGGCCGCTGAACTGGAAAGAGAGGCCCAAATTAAGGCCATGGAGGCAAAAGAGAAGCTCAGGAAGAAGGCGATAGAGAGGAAGCGCCAGATGGATATCGAGGAAAGAGAAAACCAGATAGCACGCGAAAAGGCAGCTGAGAGGTTTGCGGCCATGGAAAAGGAGATGGAAGAGAGGAAGGCGAAGCTGGAAGACCTGGATTCGGAGGCCATGAAGAAGGAGAGCGCCCTCCTAAGAGTCGCCGAGAAGTCGAAGGACATAGACTTCGGGATTCTGGGCTTCGCTGTCGCAGAAGACAAGGACCAACTGCAGGAAATTAAGGGAGTAGGGCCATTCATAGAGGAGAAGCTGAATGCCCTAGGAATCTTCACATTCGCCCAGATCTCCCGGATGACTCCCGATTTGGAGGAGAAGGTCAACGAGGCCATAGAGTTCTTCCCGGGGAGGGTGAAGAGGGACGAGTGGACAAAACAAGCCAGGAGTTTCGTCGATCAGGGGGATGATTCGTCGACCTCCAAGCCATCGCCCCCCGAAGAATCCCCCACTTCTCCTAATCAAAGGGAGCTCCTAGAGCAGGCCAAGGAGGAAATGCGGAAGAAGAAGATTGCCGAAGAGAAGGAAGGGGAGATGCAGAGCAGGATGGAGAGGGCGGCTGAGATGCTTAGCAGGAGCAAGAGGGAGGAAACACCAGAGAAGTCCGAGGAAGATGAGTCTTCAATCGACCTCGCAAAGATCGGCTTCGGTTCGGAAGAGGATAGAGATGAGTTGCAGAGGATCGATGGAATAGGGAGATTCGTCGAGCAGAAGTTGAATGCAATTGGGATATACAAACTCTCCCAGATAGCGAACATGGACCAGTCAATTTCTGATGAGGTTAATGACGCAATAGGTCTCGGTCCGGGACGTATCGATAGGGACGAGTGGGTCCTGCAGGCTAAGCGCCTGATACGATAAAATAGAGGGACTGATGGGAGTGATTGGATGGCAGACCCGATAACCGATGCTCTCACTGGCCTGAATGGTTATCTCGAAGAGATCGAGGAGATAGGCATCTTTGCCCAATTAGGAATATCCCTAGGTCTCACGCTATTCTCCCTATTGATTACTAGGTACTTCCTGCTACGGATCGCTTGGAAAATCGTGAAGAAGACCGATGCTTCATGGGACAACGAAATCCTAGATCCCATTGCAAACAGGGTGTACATATTCGTCCTTTTAGCGGGAGTTGAGTTAACGATGATGTGGACCCTGGGTAGGAATGATGCCATCTACACGGCTGTCGCCCCGTACTTCTCAGCGGTATACATACTTCTCTCGGCATCGATAATCAGCGTTGCAATCAAGTTCATCGTTCCCGCTGCTCTGGACAGTTACAACACCAACAAGAGCGTCACTGTAACCGGTGGAAACCCACTGGTAGTCTTCGCCTCAAGGGGAATTGTCGGATTCATGGGGATATACCTGGCACTACAAGAGGTGGGCATCGAGTTGCTTGGCATACTCGCCTCCCTCGCTGTTTTCTCACTCATCATTGGCCTAGCGGTCCAGCAGACCCTTGGCAATATGATCAACTCATTCATGCTGGCGATCGATCAGCCATTCGAAGTCGGCGACAGGATAGAAGTCGACGGAGTCACTGGGACCGTAATGTCGGTCGGAATCCTTTCGACGAAGATACTGACGCTCACCGAACAGCTTGTCGTCATCCCAAACAATCGACTCGTTGACTCTACAATAACGAACTTTGCAAGGGGCGGTGGCGACGGCATGGGGTCTAGAATCACCCTAACTCTAGACATCGGCGTGGATTACGACGAGAGGTCGGCCCACGTCAAGCAAGTCATCTTGGACGTGGCCAAGAAATGCCCCCACATCGAGCAAGACCCGCCCCCGAGGGTCCTCCTGAGGGAGCTAGCTGACTTCTCCAAGAACTACAGGCTTTACGTTTGGCTTGGGGATTATGGAGAGGAATTCATAGCTACTGACTGGATTCTGAGAGAGATAGACAATGCATTCGGCAGAGAGGGCATCAGCATACCCTACCCTGTAGCAGTGGAGCTTCCGAGCAAGCCGAGCCCGTTCCCAGAGGGGGATGCCGGTGAAAGAATGCGCCGAATGAAATCTACCCGTCAGCATGTTTCAAGGATCAAGATGCTCAGGGACGAGGCCGAAATGGAAGAGGAGAGGGATTCGGCCAGATCCGAGTTAGAGGTCCTACAGGCCAGATTAGAAGAGGGAGACCTAAAGAGGGCAGAGAGGGAAATCCTGGAGAACGACGTGCGGGCTCTCGAGTCACTCCTAGCACAATTTTCAGAGTGATGATGCGAAACCTCTTCAAGCCTAATACTCCATCTACGGAATATGAAGGCTGAAGACTCCGAGACATCGGCAGAGAGAGCAGGTTTGATCCTTAGCGAAAGGGAAAAGGAAGGCATTACCAGAGAGAAAGTTGAGACGCCACCAGAAGAGGAAGGGGGCAACCCCGTCATCTCGTGGGACTACTACCTCCCAAATGGGAAGAAGATGGTGGATGAAGAGCGGATAGATTTCCTCAACTCCCTTGCGGTTCCGCCGGCTTGGACCGAGGTGTGGTTCTGCCCGAGTGAGAATGGCCACATCCAAGCTACGGGCAAGGATGGCAATGGCCGGCTCCAATATCGCTACCACCCCAAGTGGAACGAATACAAATCGATCCTGAAGTACCAGAACGTAGATGAGTTCGCGATTGCACTTAATGAGCTCAGAAGGAGTGTCGATTCTGATCTTGGGGCCAACAAGATGGATCGGGACAAGGTCGTAGCCATCGTAGTCAGACTGATTGACAGATACCACATACGTGTCGGTTCTGATCAATACGCCCAGGAAAACGAGTCGTATGGGCTCACCACACTTCAGGAAGGCCATGTGAAATTCTGGAAGGGAAAGAAGGCGATTGAGGGGGACATAGACGCTGTGATGAACTTCACAGGAAAGTCTGGCAAGGAGTGGAAGCTCCTAATCAAGGACGACCAAGTGGCCAAGCTGATTGAAGAATCGGGGAAAATTGGGGGAAAAGAGAAGACCCAGGACCTATTCAGATACTTAGACGATAATGGGAATGACTACGATGTAAAGGCTGAGCACATCAACGACTACCTGGAGAGGAACATGGATCACAGATACACTGCCAAGGACTTCAGAACTTGGGCTGCATCGTGGAAAACGGCAGCAAGGCTGGCCATGGTCTCAGACGCCACCGAATCTCAAATAATGAAGCTGCCAAAGCTACACGAGGAAGCAGTGGAGAACTCAGAGGAAACCGGTTTCCCCCCCTACATCAGGTGGGCTGGCAGAACTCTGAAGGGCACGGAAGGGCTAGCGAAACTTGCAGAGGCCGGAAAACTACCAGGAACTAGCGAGAAAGAGAGGAGTGCCACAATGCTGGCGGTAATCGACACAGTCGCTGCCGACCTAGGAAACACCAGGGCCGTCTGCAGATCCTCATACATCCGTCCGATGTTCCTCAACGACTGGGAATCCGGAGTATTCATGGAAAGGTGGAACGAAGCCAAGAATGGAAAGAAGCGTGGAAGGGAACTGTCTGCAGATGAGAATGCTGCAATCAACTACATGAGGGCCCACGAAGATGATGAGTTCCAATTCTCCAAGAACTGAGAATGTTTGAAGCGAAGTCCTCCCTGCTGTGGCCATGGCGGATGACGTCACGAAGAGGGTAGACCTGCTTGGTTTCCTATGTCCCGTCCCGGTACATGAGACTCGGAGGGTGCTGAATGGATGCGGAGATGGCGATAAAATAGAGGTAATCTGCGACGATCCCGAGACGCTTCATGACATCCCTGCACTTTGTGATAGGTTGGGAGTGGTTCTCGAGAGTGTTCGAGAAGAATCTGGAGAGTTCAGATTCATAATCTCCAACGTGACTGGCGGCCTGTAGGATTCAAATGGTTTTTTCATCTGGGACAATCATGAATGGGGGTCGAGTTTTCGAACTGGGGGAGGTTCCTGCTGATGCCCGACTCCCCACCGAACACGGGGATTTCAGAATCAGGGTCTTTCACGAAGAAGAGACGGGGCTAGACCACGTGGCCCTCCTACTAGGGGACATGAGGGGTCCGGACCCGGTCCTAGTAAGGGTGCACTCCGAATGCCTGACTGGGGATGCTTTCAGCAGCCTAAGGTGCGATTGCGGACCTCAGCTAGAGGCTGCAATGAAGATGATCCAAGAGGTTGGTTGGGGGTGCTTAGTTTACCTCAGGCAGGAAGGAAGGGGAATTGGCCTACACGCAAAAATCCAGGCATACAACCTGCAGGACAGGGGAGCTGACACCTTGGAGGCTAACCTGATGCTAGGGCATCCAGCTGATGCCAGAGACTATGGGATAGCGTCGGAGATTCTTGATTCGGTAGGAATAGACAGGGTGAACCTGATGACGAACAACCCGGACAAGGTGGATCAGCTCTCCGAGTACGGAATTAACGTAGTGGAGAGAAAGCCACTAGTTGCTGGCGTGGGGGAGAGCAACGTTGACTACCTCTCTACCAAAGCAAGAAGAATGGGGCATAAAATCAGCGATGAGACATTGGGCAAGGAATAGACTGGGGCCGTGACCGGGACTCGAACCCGGGCCGGCGGGACCACAACCCACCGTGCTAACCGCTACACCATCACAGCCATTATTGGTATAGTCGTGCGTTGGCCCGTATTTCAACAGTTATGCTGGTAACCTATGAGCCCATTACCAACGCCTTGAAGCAGGGAAAGCCGTCGTTCGTCCCGATGAGGGGCTGCAGAACCGTATCAGCCCTATTCCTAATGACTGTGATTTCCCTATTTTCACCATTTGTCTCGGGAGATTCTGTGATCTCTTCCGAGGAAATCGAGATCCTAGAGGCAGGAAGCTTCGAGAATAGCGCTGATTGGACATTCAGCAGCACAAAGGGATTCACCTTTGATCAAGCCGACTACACTGTCGGAATGATTGCTGATGGTGAGATGTCCTTCACACACTCAAGGCCGGACAACTTCGAAGAGCACACATCTTGGGCCAGTAGCGGTTGCTCAGACTGCAATGCCACATTTGGAGCCCCTGACGGTTTCTACTCATGGTCCAAGGGACCGGACATCACGATGGGAGGGTATAGTTTCACGGGATTGCATGCAATGGAAATTGAGAACGTCTCACTAGTCCTGCACATCTCCATCCCAGATGAGTTGCCTAGCGATGAGGTCAACGTAATCCTGCAGAACCATGGTTCGGACATTCTGGTGACGACATTTGCAAGGACCCTTAGTGCTGTAAACAGGATGAGTAATCCCCTAGTCATGGAACTTGACAGTTATGTTGAATGGGACTGGTCAAAGTTAGAGCAGACCCAGTTCAATATTGACTACGTGTCAGACAACCAGGGTGCGGATGACTCAGAAGTAAGAGTTGATGCGGTAGGAATCAGGGTGAAATTTCATCAGCCTTGGTTCTCATTCGAAAACGCAAGAGCGGATCACTCAATCACTCTGGATGAAGTCCCAGTGATAGACATTGGAACATACGAGGGGGAAATAAGTGGACTTTCCCATAGCACCTGTGGATTAACGCCAGAGGGGACAGGAGCGGGCCAATGGCATTTCCAAGTTTCTTCTCCGGCCAATCAAAATTTTGGAAGAATACATGTTTTTGGAGACGGCAATCACTCCATCTGGACCTCTCCAGTAAAGTCGGGGGAGGAATACACAGAAATTCAATCTGGAAATCTAATAGAATCGTCTGGTTCAGAACAGTACTTCACGGTAAAGATCGAGGATGGTTGCGTTTTCGGTGCAAGGGTTGACATTAATGACCCTCATTTATTCGTCTCAGGAAGGGTCTCTGGAGGTGTCTCTGGCCTTTCTGATGGATCCAGCAGCATTCTTTTCGCGATTGGAAGTTACCTTGTTCACTCCGAAGAGATGGATTCCGGCCAGTTCACTATTTCAGTTCCAGTTGGATACGCCCTCCCGGAAGAGGGCGGGGAGATGAGATTCGGAGTGGCGACTAGATTCCAGTGGTCATCCGATGGAACGGCTGAGAGTACGATTGTGCATATTGGTTCGATTTCAATATCTGGTGGATTCTCTCTGGAATGGGACAGAGACCCATTCTGCGAGGAAATTGGAGACGTTTCCTTGTCTGAAGACGAAGGTGGTCTGATTATCCCATTTTCGCCCATCTGCTCGGACGACATCACCAGCCCAACGGACCTATTGGTGAGTGCGACGGTATCGGATGACGAACTGCTCAAGATAACTGGTGATGGTTCTCTTCTGGCGATAGAGCCAATGGAAGAAGAGAATGGAGAGGCAGAAGTCTATGTCACGGTAGTAGATGGTGCTGGGAACACATGGGATGGCTCATTCTCAGTGTTAGTCGAGGAATTCTTGGATCCTCCGGAAATCGTCTACCTCCCAAGCACGGTATACATTGAACTGGGGGAAGAACACGATTTAGTGCTGGATCTTTTTGATCCTGATACGGACCTACTAATCGTCTCCACTAGCAAGTCTTGGGCATCGGTCGGCGAGAATGGGACGATACGGTTAGAGCCAGTGGAGGTAGGCGAACACTCGCTGAGAATCTCGGTGACCGATGGAACATCAGAAGTTTCCAGGAGCATCATTGTAATCGTAACTGCAAAACCCGACTTGCTTGTCGAATCAGTTGAGGTCAGGGTCGGAGGGACAGAAGCAGAAAATTTAGCAAATGGAGATGTTGTAGAGCTGATTGGTTTTATACGAAATCAAGGAAGAGGAGTTGCGCACAATGTCACATTCTACTGCAGCCTAGATGGGATTCTAGTAGGTACTGGGATGATTTCCATATTGGGCCCGGGGGATCTGAAAATGGCAGTTTGCGATTTGCAACTGATGGGGGGCTCTGGGGTTGCAACTTTCATAGTGGAGATTGATGGGACAAACTCGATCGATGAGGCATTTGAAGATAATAACTTACTGGAAGTTCCAGTTCCGATAAAAGATCCCGAGGGCGCATCCGATGGCGGAAGCAGGGGCATGGCCGTAGCAATGGCATCATTACTCCTTGTGGTAGGTTCTCTAGCCGCTTTCCAATTGGGTCCACAATCTGTGAAGAAAGGTTTCGAACGTAGAAAATAGTGGCTTTTGTCATAAATTGGCTGACGTTTGGCCGATAATCAGAACAAATGAGGGAATCATTATACAGGGGAGGAAAGCGAAAACAAACTACCGCACTAGTGGCTTAGGCCGCAAAGGCGGTGGTGTGTGTGAAAATGATGGTATTGAAAATTAGGCTGGAAACAGACGAGTGGATATACGAAGAACACGAGTCTGCTTAGTGGGCTCTACTCCTTCGACCAAGTCTGCGGATAAGCCCCAGGTTGCATTATTACAGACCTTGGAGTGGCTACTTGCCCTGTCTCCATACTAGGTATTGTGTCTGATCCCACAGACAGTTCTGCTATGGCAACTGCCTCACCCTTGAGGCTTGATAGGAGTACTGCTGATCCGGAAGGCAGGCCCTTCGGAACCGAAATAATTCCCGGCCTTGCAAGAGGTGCGCCGTGTGATAGAGCGGATACTGCACCATCCTTTATGACGATTTTAGGGATGTCTTCCAGTACTACCTCAACTGGGGAAAGAAGCCGCAATAGCCCCTTAGGATCGTCGTGCTCCTTCCATAGGAAGACAGAATCTGCAAGTTGTTGCATAGTACAGGCCATTTGGTCGTTTAGAGAACCGCTCCTAGAACGATGGAGTTCCAGTAATTCGCATTCATTGCCAGACAGTAGTCCGAAGTCTCGGATGAGGGTTCGGATGTACGTACCGGCTTCGCAATCGATGGAAATTAGGTGTACCCTGCCTCCTTCTTCGGACTGGATCAATTGTGACTTTTCCACATCCCTCGTCCTAACCTGAATCTTCACTGCCGACTCTTTTGGAGGGACATTGTATATCTCCCCCTGCATCTTCGAAACTATCTCTAACAGGTCATCATCCTGGATGGGTTTCTTGAATCGAATCACTGCGACGTAGCTCTTTTTCTTCTTCAGAAGTTCACCGGTGATCTTTGTTGACCTGCCGCACAATAGTGTAAGAAGACCGGTTGCGAATGGGTCCAGTGTGCCACCATGACCAATCCGATTAATCCCCAACATCGAGCGAGCCCATGCTGCTAGTTGGTGACTGGATGGCCCGGATGGCTTGTCAATTAGGATCACCCCACAATCTAGGAGTTCTTCCAGGGTTCGATCATTTGGTGAGCACCCGAATGCCTGATTTGTCTTTGCGGATTCGTCCAAGACCCAATCTTCCTGCGCCGTCACCATATCACCGACCAAGTTCGTTTTCAACTGCTTGGAAAACTGCCAACTCGTCCTTTTCGTCGGCGTCAATCACTAGATTGTACGGAGACATATCATCCAGGTCTATCCCATACAATGTAGAGTACCTCTCCATGTCGTCCCTCTGTCTCTTTTGTGATTTTAGTAGGCAATCATCAAAGTCCCCACCTTCTCTCTTCTGAATTCTTCTAGCTCTTTCCCCTTCAGAGACGTTTACCCATACCCTGAGGCAACTGAGGTTGTTCAGATGTGCCCACCAGCCGCTGAGTCGGCTCTCCACAATCTCGGGGGAGTCTGGTGATGACATGCGCTTCTTCAGAAGCGCATCCAATGATCTATCGACATCTAGGTCCTCCTTAGCATCAGAGCTCAATTGCTCCACCGATAAGCCTCTTGATCTGGCTTCCTCCCTGAAAACATCGCCTCCGTTCAATGATGACCAACCGCGGGATTCTGCTATCCTGGAAACCAGTGTCGAAGTCCCGCTGCCCGGGGGTCCGCTTATCGTGACCTTGAGCAAAATATCATCTCCACTCGCTTCTACATACATCACATCTCAGTAGTCCCTTTGGAGTCCTGGAAATCATGTCAGAGTTGCAAATGTTGCATGTAACTCCATCCCTAGGGGGGGCAACGTGTTTGTTCCCTGACCTACGTTGGGGGTTGTTCTTCGATTGTTTTCCGGTTTTTCGTGGTCCGGCCCTCCTCTGAGACCTTCGCACGGCAGAAGATGCGTTCGATGAATCGGCGCCATCATCCAGCATGTAAAGGAGGGGTTCTGGGATCGAGTCACCGGATAGGACCAGAGGATGTCTGGAGTATCGAACTATCTTGATGTGGCGATCGATTATTCTTCCCAAGGGAGCGCTCATTGCTATGTAAGTCGCTATCCACGCAGGGAAAATCCACAACACTTTGGAGTTGAAACTCCACATTGGATCCCAAGGAAGACTCACAAATCCAACTCTGAAAGACTCAACAGAGCTGGCCATCCAGCTAAATATTGCGATAATGAATACCATCGTGAAGACCATGGGCTTCATCATGGAAGATTGCATCTTCATCTGCTCTGGCATCATTTCCATCTGGATAGTCTGCATCTTGTCGGCCATTGCAGTGTCCCTAGCCATTCTTGCCTCCCTCAGCTGCTTGCCGATTTGTCGGCTTCGATGAGAGAAGTGGGCCTGTTGAAGAGGATCCATGAAGAAGGATCGGATGATGGTGTTTACCACCATTATGGATGAGCCTACAATGAAAACGGTTGGAACAAAATAGGTCTGATGGAAGGGCAGCATTGGCTCTAGGACTGATCCTGCCGCATCTGAGAGTCCAATCCTTAGTCCCGGATAGAACATCAGCATGACCATCATCCCGAGGAGCAGCATCATCGGTAGCATCATCGATGCCATGGCATCGGCCTGGGCATCACCTCCTGCTTGTGCTGGAGCCATGTTGCTTCGGCATAAAGGGACGAGAATAACACTTCGGTATATCGGGACCACTAAACACCTTCACGAAAGGGTGTTTCCGCACACTACACATATCGAAGAGCCGATATCGACTTCGACCCCACAGGCTGGGCACTGGCGCGAGTCTGCTTGTTTTTCTGCCTCACCAGCATTTTCTGATTCTTGATCGGCAGTGGCTTTTTCCTCTTCCTCGTACGTTTCTTCATCATTTTCAGACTCGAACGGATCATCAGTAAATTGCTCTGCTTCCACGTTGGGAGTATCTGTGATTTCCTGAGTTGGGGTCGGGACTGACTCTATCACTTTGTCCATCCACTGAGGCACATTAGGCTCTTCATCGACCTCGTCCCCGAAAGTAGCTCCATGGAAGTCCTGGGCATCAGAAACCTTGTACTCGGCCTCTGGATCTCCTTGGATCGTATAGAGAACTTCGATTCTCTCCCCTTGAAGGATCCTGCCAATTGCCCAAGTCACCTGAGTGCCATCCCTGGCAGATTCCTTAGTTGTCGATGCTTCCCTCTCACCCTCTTTATCTGACCTTACCGTTGATTCCTCAATTGTGAATGTCCCGGGAACAATGTCGTGAAGCGCCAGGTCGTCAAGTGCACTATCTGAGCTATTGTGAAACATTAGCATTATTTCGTATTGTCCGGGTTTTCCTCCGGGGAAAACTTCCTTGCCGGTGCTAATGTTTCTTCTCTTGTGGACAACCGAAATCATGGGGGGCTTCTCAACTACTCGAGTTGCAACTGGACCAAATCTCTCGGAACTGAAGTCAACTTTGATCGGAGCCACTAGTAATTCATTTCTTGGAGATGGATCGGGTGCATTCAGAGGGTATCGAATTACTACTGCTTTACCGGGCTGAAGTCCAAGAGGTGCTGAAGTTCCGATCGTCATCCTTAGGCTGTGGCCATCTCCGTCTGGCGATACGAACTTATCCTCTAATTGGGTCCCATTTACCACGTCTATTCGATACTGATCTTCTTTGAGTTCTGTTCCCTCTATCTCTATTGTGATATCACCAACTGAAGGGGTTTCGAAAATCCCGGGGATGTCGTCCATGACCCGTAGTACATTAATCTCGGATGTCCCATTGTTCTCGAGGGTAATTACTGTGTCAACATTGGAAGAAATGTAAGACTTGATCCTGGATTTGTCGTATCTCTTTTGGAGAACAGCATCCAGCACCGTTAGTTGTTGCTCCTTCAATTCAATCTCCCCCGAAGACTGAACAGAGACCCGGGGGAGAATGGAGAATCTAATCTCTTGTGTGAAGCTGGGCTGATCATCTGATTCTACGCGTTTAACCATTGAATCCCATTTTCCCTCTGGAGGGACATCTTGCCTGATATCTGAGACATCCAATATTGGGTCTTCCCTTCCCACTAGTCTAACTGTAGCTCCAGAAAGAGAAACAACGAAAGAAGACTTGTTTTCGAAAACACAGGTGCAGTGCCAAACTCCGGGTCTATCGTCTTCTTCGGCGTTAACGTAAGAGAATTGTCGACCTGAGCCGCTAACCCTCTCGAATCTAGTTCTTGAAACAGTGGCTTCTGACGAATAGGTTGCAGATGTCACCCCTGCGTTGATTTTCTCGATCGATTCGGTATTTATTTTAGCCGAAATGGACAGATTCCTTTTCTCCCCGACATTCATCCTTCCGATATCCCACACAACTGAGTCCTGTTCTACGCTGAAAACGCTGTCTTCTGGAAGTATGAATGATTTCGGTATCGTCCTCTTTACCTCCACATCGTACAGAGGGGCTGGTGAAACATTCTCAATCTCGATATTGATATCGACTTCCTGCGGGGAATCTGAGTATACTAGGGAAAGGCTTGGTTCCTCATTTCGTGAGCTCTCCGTGTCAATAGACTCTTTCAAAACGAGCATTCTTGGCCCTGATGCAGTATATGGGATTGCCGTTTCCTCAGTAGGATCAAGTTCCTTTACAGAGGAGATTTTGTCTCCAAAATCGGTAGATTCTATGGATTCAAGGTGAACCTCGATATCCCATGCACGATGTTTCTTACTAGAGTTTCTGAGTATCAACTCCCCGTCAATTAACTGCTTTCTTATCGTTCCATCAGGATTCAACACCGAAGTCTCAGTTTCACTAAGTGTTGCATGTAGTTTATCACCAGGAATTGAGTCGACTTCGGAGGATGTTCTGAGAAATGGCGATGGCTTAGTTGTATTCAGTGAGTCGTTTTGGTCAAATTCTGATTCCTTAACTATTCCAAAGGAGTCGATGGCTTTGGCCACTTCTGAATTTCTGTCTGAGTCTTTTTCGCCATCTTCAGGCCACTGGAATTTATCAGATTTAGTTTGCATTTCTGAGGGCAGGTTTTCCTCTGCTTGATTCTCGAAGCCCCCTCCCAAAAGAGATAGGGAATCGGCCAATGAGTCAATCGAAGAAAAATCGTTGACCCCCTGTTCGGGCTCGTCCTCGGAGAAACCGGGAGGCGGGGGCGGTGGGGCTCCGAATCCGCTCGGAGGGGGCGGGGGAGCGTCATCCGGCCCCTGTTCGGGCTCATCCTCCGAGAAACCGGGAGGCGGGGGTGGCGAATCATCCTCATCCTGAGATTCCAATTCTGATTCGTGATCATCTAATTGTAGTGACTCATTGCCACTAATTTCCTCTTCTGGTTCGTCTTGAACATTCTTCGAATCAGAGGAATTTGCGTCGCCCCCATTTTCATGGGCGACAACATCGCTATTTTCTTCATCCTCAAGTCCCAGGAGCATTCTTCTCGCTGCTTCATGGTCAATTGATTGACTCTCTTCGGGAATCATGCTTTCATCCCCAATTGACAAATCGGCGGAAGGGAATCCTTCGGGAGGAGGGGGGGCGAAACCGGCAGGGGGCGGAGGAGGTGACATCTCAAAACCAGGAGGTGGGGGGGGCGGGATTGGACCACTTTCCTCTTTCTCCATCGGTTCATCTTCTTCATTAGAATCGTTATCTCCGACCATGAAATGTCCCTCAGGATACATTCTCACGGGTGCCGGGTTCGTTTAACGGTTACCTGATGAAAAATGCGGAAGTTTTCCTGAGAACGTTGAAGATGGAAACGTCCTCGGCAGCCTAATGAGTTCCAATGATGGCACCAATCCACCAGTGTTATTCGTGGTTGGAACTGCAGGAGCAGGAAAAAGTTCGCTAGTTACTTCTTTCCAGAGGTGGGCTAGATTCCTGGACATAGATGTTCTAGCAGTAAATCTTGATCCTGGTGCAGAGAGAGTACACTATGACCCTGAGTTCGATGTTAGAGACCTAATCTCACTATCCGAGGTTATGGATGAATACGATTTAGGGCCGAATGGGGCTCAAATTCTGGCGGCCGATCTAGTGGCTTCTCAAGCAGAGGAAGTTTTCGAAGAGATTGAGGGCCTTGCTGGCGACATAATGGTTGTAGACACTCCGGGACAAGTTGAGCTTTTTGCATTTAGAGAGGCTTCAAGCCATCTAGTTCATGTTCTTGGGCAGGGCAGGGCATGCCTTATTTTCCTGTTCGACCCGTTGTTGTCAAGCACGCCCAGTGGATTTGTCTCCCAGATGCTATTGTCTTCCATTGTTCATTTCAGACTTGGTCTACCAACTGCAAATTTCTTATCAAAATCAGACCTTTTGGAACCGGAAACTCTGGAAAGAATATTGGAATGGGGGGATAACTTGGATGTTCTGGAAGCTGCATTGTACGAAGAGTCCTCTAATCGGAGCGGTTTTGATGGAGGGGGCCAGAGGGCCGAGTTCGCGATCGGGCAGCTTAGAATGATGCAACATGCTGCAATTCAACCAGGCCTAATTCCACTATCAAGTGAGATGGAGGAGGGGCAGGCTGATGTTCTAAGTTTCGCACAAAATATATTTGGCGGAATGTCAGATGCCAAAGATGGATTTGCAGGAGACATTGATCATGAGAGACAATGAAAAAAAGACCGATCTACTAGCGATTGATGACATTTCGAGCAAATTATCGGAAATAGTAGATTGGGCCATTAGGATCAAGAATGATGACGAGGCTCTGTACGACTTCAAGCCCCTAGATGGAATGTCTGTAGGATCCATCTATGAGAAGCCGTCGACAAGAACGAGAGTGTCTTTTGAAGTGGGGGTAAATAGGCTAGGAGGCCAACCTATCACTCTTCTTTCAAGTGACCTTCAGTTAGGAAAAAGTGAAACTATTGCAGATACTGCTGCAGTTCTCTCCAGATATATGGACTGCATTACATACCGATGCTTCGGACATGATGATGTCGTGGAGCTTGCTAGGCACTCAACAGTCCCGGTAATCAATGCTCTTTCGGATCTTCACCACCCATGTCAAACAGCAGCCGACATGATGACAATTGTGGAAAATTCTGACAGGGTAAATGGCCATGTAGCTTGGATAGGGGATGGGAACAACGTCCTGCATGATTTAGCATTGGGGTGTGCGATACTTGGAATAGACATCAAATACGCTACTCCCGAAGGCTTTGAGCCTGATCCGGACATCATCATGAGGGCTCAAAAGATTGCAGAAGAGTCAGGTTCGAAAATTCAGGGATGCAATAGTGCTGAAGAGGCAGTCACAGGAGCAGGTGTAGTGTATACCGATGTTTTTGTTTCCATGGGAGAGGAACATCTGGGTGATAAAATGAGTTCGTTCGATGGTTTTCAGGTAAATGAGGCACTAGTTGCCAACGCTGACAAGGACTACCTCTTCATGCACTGCCTTCCCGCCCACAGAGGAGATGAAGTGACGGATGGAGTGATTGACTCCCCCAATAGTGTAGTTTTCGACCAAGCCGAAAATAGAATGTGGGCCCAAATGTCGTTACTAACACTGCTATGCAATGAAGCGGCATGGCAGACCTATTGGGAACTTCGTTAACTAGGAATTAGAGAAATTGCCAAGAAGGCGATCAGGCAGAGTTGCATTGATCTCTTGATTAGCCTCTGTGCAGGGCCATCTTCCTTGGCGAATAGCCTGGACTTCACCATAATTAGGGAAACTACTGCTGGAATTACGAAAATTACGTGCCAGTCAGTGAAAATCGCGAATAAGGTCAAGAATGGGGCCAGCATAGCGGCTAGTGCCATAACAAGCAAAACTGCAGCTACTTCACGTGCCCGTCCTGCGCCTGCCCTCATTGCAAACGTATTCCTCCCCTCATCCCCGTCAATGTCTTCGATATCTTTCACAATCTCTCTAGAAAGGTTGTACAAGAATCCAATCAAGAATACAACCCATGATCTAGAGTCGAGCGGCTTGGAGACGCTAGCCGCACCGAATATTATGACAAGACCTACTGACAGGCTGATTGCGATATTCCCGGGCAGACCCTTGTCCTTCGTCTTAAAGCTGAATCTTGAGTTTGATTCGTAGTTGAACAATAGAAACAGGGCAAAGGACCAGATGGCCAGAGATGGGGCCCAGCCACTCATCCCCAAATCACCAATGGAGGAAAAATAGCCAGCAAGAACCAACGACATTGCAGAAATGATTCCTGTTAACTGAATCCCCCTTCTGGCTGAATCCAAAGATATTGCTCCAGATGGAAGTGGCCTATCCGGCCTATTTGTCCTGTCAATATCAATGTCAACGTAGTCATTTAGAGCATTCCACGAGAACATGAATGTCATGACCGAAATAGAGTGCAATCCAGTGATTATAGCATAGTCACCGCTAGGAAATCCTCTCGATGCCAGTATTGATCCAAGCAACACCCCAAATACGCCCGAGAGGGAATTGCCTGCTCGGAAGAGGGATGCCCATGAGTGGGCCGTTGTGTGAGTTTTCACGCTCCATTGACAAAGGCAGGAGACTTCATTCCTTCCCCGGTTAAGAGGATAGGAGTGTAGTTTCCTTCTGAGTTAGGCCCCAGACGCAGACTGTGTATACACTCCCTCTGAAAGGGCCCCTTACATGTCCTACTTTCGAGAATCGTGAGTCCTTTGCCATGATGTTACCTACCTGGTTCATGGTTGCCCCCCATCTGAATCTGTCATTCAGATGATCAAAGATCTCCACTGTATTTGCTGTACCTTTGTCCTCTAGGAGAGAAAGAACCGCCTCCCTGAGCCTTCTTGTCCGCGACATCAGGATACCTCCGCTTTGACTGGCCTAGACATCAACATCCTACGATGTAGTCCGGCCCATCCCTTGGGGTTGACTTCAACGAGATTCTTTGGCGTCCCCATTGGGGACCAAGATTGACTGCACCCCATATCGCCAGAATAGCTTACTATGGCACCGTAGTTGCGCCTTACTACTTTGTTCCCAGTCATCTCTAAACTGGCCAAAGAGACAACCTGATGTGGTTCGGGCCTCTTCCTATATCGTATTGCAGTGTATCGCTTTCTTCTTCCAATCATGCCCCTATGTCTGGACTTCCACATATTAATCGGGTCAAAAGGGGCATGAGTGAAAGTGAAAGTGAAATTGTGGCATACGTGTTGTAATGCAACGTTTTGAAATAGACAGTGTGTCTCCCAAAGTCACCGCTCGTGTGGTGTAGTTCGGTCCATCATGTCGGACTCTCGATCCGTCGACCCGGGTTCAAATCCCGGCACGAGCACCAGTTCAGGAAAACGATTACAGTCATAAGTCCACCTTCGTTGGAGTAGTAAGGTCATATGCGAATCGAGCGTGATCTGAAGTTGACTTTCGATGATGTGCTAATTCGTCCCAAGAGGAGCACATTGGTATCGAGATCGGATGTAGACCTAGTTAGGGAGTTCAAGTTTAGGCATGCGGAGGGAACTTGGTCCGGAATTCCGATAGTGGCTGCAAACATGGATACAACGGGGCTATTTTCTATTTCTCGGGTGCTACAAGGGCACAGAATGTTGACATGTACTCAGAAGTTCTACTCAACGAGGGAATTCACTGAGGCATGGGAAGGAGGAGTTGATCCCGGATGTATAGCGGTTACTTGCGGCTCAACGGACGAGAGTTTTGAGCTACTAAAGAGAAAGATGGCTACCAGTAAAGATCTGAAGATGATTTGCATCGATGTTGCAAATGGGTATAGAGAAGTATTCCTGCAGTTTGTTAGAAAGGTCAGGAAAGAGTTCTCTAATAAGATAATCATTGCGGGGAATGTTGCTACGAGAGAGATGACAGAGGCCCTGATACTAGCTGGTGCAGACATAGTGAAGGTAGGCATTGGGCCAGGTTCCGTCTGCACAACTAGGAAGGTTGCAGGTGTTGGATACCCGCAGTTATCCGCTATCTCAGAGTGTGCGGACGCGGCTCACGGGCTCAATGGGCATGTGATGTCCGATGGTGGGTGCTCGTCCCCAGGGGATGTTTCCAAGGCATTCGCAGCTGGGGCTGACTTCGTAATGCTAGGGGGTATGCTAGCAGGTCACGACGAATCAGGGGGCGATGTGATTGACGATGGGCACGGAAAAAAATTCAAGTCATTCTACGGAATGTCTTCCGCAAGGGCCATGGAGACTCACTACGGCGAGATAGCCGAACATAGAGCCCCCGAGGGCAAGGAGGTCAGAGTCCCATACAGGGGACCTCTGGAGATAACCATCCAATCAATCCTAGGAGGTTTGAGATCGGCCTGCTCATATGTTGGTGCTAGGCGGATAAAAGACCTCCCCAAGTGCACAACGTTCATTCGAGTCAGCATGACTACCAATGAAGTGTTCCAGAAATTCAACGTCGATTAGTCGAAGTCGTTGCATAACTCGCCTTGAGAGGGGAAGCTAGTGGGATCCTTGGGATTGGTGTTCCATTTGCTCTCACATCGGTTCACAAAGCCGTCTCCATCGGAGTCGATTAACGAATCTGATGAGTCGAATGGATCGTATCCGAAGTAGTACTCCCAACCGGCCCACATGTCATCTCCATCCTGATCTTGGTGGAAAACCTCTGAGCCATCGTTCCATTTGTCCCCATCGGTGTCATTCCTGATGGGGCTAGTCCCGTTCTGGAACTCCTCGAAATTGGTGTAATTCTCCAAGTCATCGTAAAACAGAGATCCTGCAATGGTTGCAGGATCGATGTGGCACTCGAAATCTTGAGGGTCGTCCCATCCCGGGCAATACCGATACATCAGATTTGTTCGATTGAGTCCGTCGTTATCCATATCTTCTCTGCCATCGTTGATGCCATCAAGATCAGAGTCTGGCATTCTCGGGTCCATTGGTCCCCTTGAACCGAGAGCATTCAGGGTGTTGTTATCCACAAGGCCGAGTGCAATGGCCTCCTCGGAATAACTGACCTCCCAGCCGTCTGGAAGCCTGTCTCCGTCTGAGTCGTCGTCCACTGGATTCGTATCCCACCTATCTGGGGCCTCTAGGGAGTTCTGGAGAGTGTCATTGTCTATGTCGTAAATCGAGTCTTCGAGAGAGCCGAATGAGGGATCCAGTGCCCAACGGCCCTGTTCAGGGATAGAGAAACCTGACAGATTCATCTCATGTAGGAAGTATTGGGGATCCAGGACCCCGTCGCCATCCCTATCGCCCGATGAGTCAAAACCAGAGACGTAGTTAATCCATACCCATCCACCGGGCCCCTTGCCGCACTCAATCATTGATTCGCAACCAGGGGGTAGCCAATAGTCGGTAGATATCCAGAGACTGTGGCTGTTTGTGTTCTCCTGGACAGAGAAAACCTGCATCTCCCAGCCATCGGGCTGCCCGTCACCATCGGTGTCATTGAGTAAGGGGTTAGTTGCACCCTGCCATGGACGAGGGACAAATAGGACCTCGCTGCCATCGTTAAGTCCGTCCCCATCGGTGTCGGCATTGTTTCCGTGTGTGATATACTGATCAAGTCCGTCAACGACTTCCTCGCCGTCCTCGAGCCCGTCGTTGTCTGTATCGAAGGCGGATGCATTTGTGAAATAGTAAACCAAGGTTCCATTGTCGTACCAAGGGTGACCGTCTACAGCCTCCCTGTAGTCTTCCAGGCCGTCACCATCGGTGTCTTTGTCGGTTGCATTTGTGAAAGTCTCGTAGTATTCAACTGCGTCGGACAAACCATCCTTGTCCGTATCAAAAACTCCGGGGTCTGATCTGACAATAACCTCACGGACGCCAAAGTCAACTATTCGAATCTTCCATCCGATGACCTCGATGCCATCAATAAGTCCGTCTCCATCGGTATCTTGGGAAAGGGGGTCTGTCGATCTCCCATCGACAACTCCGTCACCGTCGCGGTCTCTAGCATTGTACTCATCTAAATTCGTGAACCTCTCATGTTGTTCGACAACGGTAATTAGCGATTGTAATCGACTTTTTACCTCATCATCGACATCTACGTGGATGTGATAAACCCAACCAGCAGTTTCAGTCTTCACGGGGATATTTACATAATTACTATCCACTACTGTACGGACCCAGAGAACTGTCTTGTTCGCCTGAACATAATCGCCAGGGGCAACGTCGATCCTCTCAATAGTAGTTGCACCAATCATATCTTTGTAAGTGACAGAGCCATCATTATCAGCGTCATATCCATCGAAATCGGGATCATCATCAGCATTGCTGCCGTCATTGGGGTGAATTCCGCTTTGGAACTCCCAGCCGTCTGGCATTCCGTCTTGGTCTGTATCTGGATCAAGTGGGTTAGTGAAGTTTGAAGGTCCCCAGTCGTAAGAAACTGAGAACTCTTCGACATTGTTCAGTCCGTCTCCGTCTGAGTCCCCATAAGCATCCGTAGAGTTTGCTGGATTTAGGAACCAATTGTAATCGGAATCGAACGAGTAGCAGAATTCGAAACCATCGGGCATCCCATCGCCATCAGTATCCCAGTCACCGGGCCCATTCAACCTCCCATCGCCATCCATATCCTCATTGAACCAATTGGGATTGTCCAACGGGCTCTTCTTCTGCAGGGTTGTCTGAATTCCACCATTTGGCAGGTTCTGAGCAGTGAATTGGATCTCCGACGCGAAGGCCCGGATGTGCGGTGCGGGTAGGGTAAGAGTCCCGAACGTTGGACGGCCGCAGAAAGACTCGAGACCCACCAGATGGGTCGAGATCTCAACTAAATCGTCAATCAGATCGCCATCGCTGTCGGAATCCCGGGGATTTGTGTCGTATTTCTCCTCCACGAAGTTCCTAAGGGTGTCTGGCTCGGGGAGTTCCAGGTCTAGAATCGCATCACAGGAATGGCCGAACTGAGAGCCCATCTCGTCCCACAATTCGTCTCCGATATCCAGTTTAATCTCGGCCTGCATCGAAGGCGTGAGCAATGGGCAATTCCAATTCCCGTCAAGTGGATCTAAGAGCTTGATAATTCCAGATGGAGTAGTTATCTCGTGCGTATGCCTGGATTCCCAACGGTCATTCAAGCCATCCCCATCGGTGTCCTTCAGGCGTGGATTTGTCCCCAGCTCTGCCTCGTCCAGATTTGTCAAGCCATCCCTGTCCGGATCTCCAAGAGGGCCATTGTCGGGATTTGGGAACGTCTCGTTCTGCTCACCGGTCTCCCTCTCGGTATCAACGGAGGCTACCGGGATGTCTTCGCATTCTACTTCCGTAAGTCCCTCGCCAATCGTGATGCATGGCTGCCCGGTGTCAAGGGGGTCAAGCCCGTTCTCAATCTCCCATCCATCGTCTAGACCGTCACCATCGGTATCTGCTTCTTGCCAATTGGTCCCATAAAGTGTACTTTCCATACGATCAGCGATTCCATCGCCATCCCAATCGCAACCTATCGTAGGGACTTCAGGGGGGCACTCCCTCTGATTGCCGGGGTTCAACTCCAAGTCGTCGACTGCTGATTCGAATCCTCCGCTGTTTGTGCTTGAGAGACCGGCTCCAACTACGGTGTAAAGTCCTGCCAAACACAGGGTCGCAGTAATAGCTGCTACTGCATATTGGTTGTGTGTCAAAGCCATAGAAGCACCCCGCCCTCTTGGAGGGCGTTTCATGCAAATTGGGTTCGGCTATAATGATTCATGGGAATTGACTGCTGCAAAATTGTTGATTTATTGCGACGTGCGTCTATTTCTCATTAGTCGCCCCGTAGGAAAGCCTCGATTCTGTCGAATGCCTCCGAGAGTAAATCCACTTCCGGCAGGCAAACCATCCTGAAATGGCCCTTCCCCATCTCGGGAGAGAAACCAGACCCGTGGACGAGGAGAACATGTTTTTCATGTAGGATGTCTAAGACGAATTTCTTGTCATCCGATGCCAGTGCTGGATCAGTGATTTTCACAAATAGGTAAAATGACCCCCCTGGAGGCTGGCACTCTAGTCCTTCTATTGATTCGATGCGACTCAATGAGTAGTCTAGTCTTTTCTTAATTAACTCCCGATGCGAGGAAAGCCAGCCATGGTCTTCTACGAGGCCTGCGAGGAAACCGTGCTGAGCGGGGGTCGATGCACAAAGGCGGCTTCTGAGAAGCCGTTCCACTCCATCTCTGACTCCATTCAGCGCCCCCCTGGGATCATGCCATGCCATGTATCCAATTCTCCAACCGGGTGCGAAATACACCTTTGAAACCCCATTTAGGGTAATAACCGGGACGTCTTTCGACCTTGATGCCAGAGAAACGAAATTTCCAGAGAAATCGAGTCCGTCATATATTTCATCCGAGATTAATGTGCACCTTGGGAAATCTCTGACTATTTCGATTAGCGAGTCTAATTCGGATGGAAGAGGGACGTTTCCCGTCGGATTGTTTGGGTTGATTAGGACCAATAGTCGTACGGATTCGTCCATCTTGGATCGGACATCATCGAAGTCGATACGCCAGCGATTCTCCGAGTCTAGTTTGTATTCGATTGTCTTGGCCCCATACATCTGCGGGTATGCCATGTATGGGGGGTAATGTGGACCTGGTGCTAGAATGGAATCCCCCGGCTCAAGAAATGCTGCAAATAAAATCTGTAAAGCCTCAGTAACGCCATGAGTCACGTAAACATCATCCTCTGAGCATGCCCAGCCCTTTCTGGATTCCGAAGTCGCGATTGCATTGCGGAGGGGAGAAATCCCGTATGACGGGCCGTAACCGTTTACTTGGGAGTCAAGTGCACCCTTGTATGCTTCAATCATGTGTTTCGGGGTCTGGAGTCCTTTGTATGCAAGGGGGTCCCCGATATTGAGCCTGATTATTTCGTGGCCCTGCTTCTCAAGTTCTATTGCTGGCACTACCACGTCTCTAATCGCGTACTCGATGGAAGAGGCCCTCTTGGACGCATCTACTGAAACTACCATCTTCTCACAAACCCAGTAGTTCTCGTGCTGAATCTAGAGCCGCGGGAACCCCATCTGATTTCGAGCCGCCGCCCTGCGCCATAGTTGGACTGCCGCCTCCCCCGCCATCTATATGAGTGGCAATTGAATTGAGAATTTCCACGGCGTTGTGAGCCTCCGATGCAATTGTCCCTTCGGTAATTCCTACGATTATTTTCCCCCCGCCTTCCCTAGTTCCCAGAACAGCAAGTGTTGGCATCAATGGGTCCCTGGTCAGTTCTCCAAGCATTGACATTAGTGCCTTAATGCCTCCATTGACCTCCATGATAGCATAACGGATACCATCCCTTTCGATGGCCCCATCGCCACCTCCACTAGTCCTCAATCTAACGATTTCAGCTTCTAATGACTCTATCTTCTTCTGCTGTGATTTCCATTCTTCGAAGAATCTAGAAACGGCCGAGGGCAGATCTTCCGAAGAGACGCCGAGAACGTCGCTTGACTCTTTCAAAAGCCTCTCTTGCTCCCTAGCATGCTCGCGTGCCGCCTCCCCTGCCACGATTTGCAGACGCTCCACCCCGTCTTGGACTTGACTGGAACGAATAATGCGCAAGTCACCAATTTCCCCCACTCTGTCGTGATGCGTGCCCCCGCATGCTTGGACGTCGTGATCGCCGATCTTGATCACCCTTATCTGACTGGATTTTGGCGGGCCCCCCTGGTACAGCTCGAAGCCGAAGGTCTCGTCTGCTTCTGCCCGGGACATTTCGAGTTTCTCGACCGCGACATCTGATGAAATTACGTCGTTAGAGTGATCCTCGATTCGATTGAGTTCATCCCTGGATAGTCGTGAAAAGTGAGTGAGGTCTATCCTAGCATAACGTGCCCCCTTGTTCGAGCCGGCTTGCCAGATATGTGGGCCCAGCAGTTCCCTAGCACTCCCTCCGACAACGTGCACCGCAGTGTGATGATCCATCAGCTGGCGTCGCCGGTCCAGACTAACGGTACCAGAAACCGCCCCGAGCTTTACAGCCCCATTAGTTAGGTGGAATACTATCCCATTCTCGACCCTTGTGTCACAGACCAAAACGCCGCCCAGTGAACCCTGATCACCCAATTGACCCCCTCCCTCGGGATAGAATAGTGTTCTATCTAGCACAACGTAGTGAGTAGGGTCATTGGTGACCTCATTAGATAGGTTGAGTAAGGACAATTGCGATTCAGATAGGCTAGAACAACCAAGAACAGTGGCTTCGAAAGAAGTTCTATTGGTATCGGAATAGTAATCCATCGATGTTGGGGGGAAGTCATCGGATTGGAATAGATTTGTATTTTTCTTTTCTTTGGCCGCGACCTTGGTCCTATCTGCATTTCTGGCTGCCATATCTGCAGCAAATCCTACTCTGACGGACAACTCCTCCCAACCCGCCTGATTGGCGATGGAGATTGCCATTTCTGGGTTCAAGCCACGTTCCTCAGACAATCTAAACAAAGTCTCGTCTGGAGCTTCTGTGGAATCTGTTGGCAAGTCCCTGAATGCAGTCTTTACTGCTGCTTCCCCCTTCCTGAGCATTTCATGGTATCTTATCTCCTCGAGTTCCAAGATTTTCATCACGCCCTCTTTGGATTGTGTGAAATTGGAGAATTGCATGTGTTTCTCGATGTGGTGAGTACCTAGTTCAGATAGAGAGACTCCAAGTGCCAACTCTTCCTTCATCCTACAGACTCGCCTAGCCAGCATTCTGACTAAGTATCCAGCCTTCGAGTTACTTGGAACCAAACCATCCCCCAACATATTGCAAATTGCATGCATATGATCGGGAATTGCGTATATGCTCGAAAGGGGCTCGGTTAGTCGCTTGAGTTCTTCGATAGAAACTTCAAGTCCGGATTCTTGTAGCCTTTCGGACAATTTCAAGAACAGGGACTCAACATCAGTTCCAACATCAATATTCAGTATCCCTGCTAATCGTGACAGTTCCCCCAGTAGTATGTCGGTATTAGCAGATAGGCCTAGTCCATTCACCATCTCCTCGAATCCGGCCAAATCTTTCAGCCAATCTACCGACTCCGGATAAATTGCATCGTAAATCGTAGACGTACCTGCAGCAGCCCAACAGAACCTTTCAAGCCCATAACCTGTGTCAATAATCTGGAGATCCATCTCACGATATCTGAGGCCCTTTATCTCGATTCGCCCCTCTTCATGTTCCTCTAGGTTCATGAAGACCAGCGTGGCCAATTCCAAGCCCCCGACTATGACTTCAAGAGCGGGTCCTGCATTTCCCCCTCCAGACCAAGGATTCTCGACGTAGGTCAATTCTGCCGGACTAATTCCGAATTCCCCTACTAGCATCTCGTCGCAGTACCTGACGCATTGATCTATCCAGTATACGGTATCATCTTCTTTGGGCCTATTGAATGCGTGATGGGCCATCATCTCAAATGTCGACAGGTGCCGTCCCGAACGGCCTACGGCAGCAACATCGGTTAGCCTAATGCATGGCTGGCTGATTACCAGTGGATTTGCAGGAGGTGGGGCGAGACCGCTAGTCACGTGAGGTTGGAAATCCGCAATGCTTGCTATTGTTAGGTGGATGTCATCCCTCCACCGGGCAATAACTGGAAATGGTTTTATTCTAGAGTGGCCCCTCTGTTCGAAGAATTTCTGGAACTTCTCTCGCATCGAATCCTTCAGTTCCTTACCCCTGGAAGGAAATCCGGAGATAATTGGGTTTCCAATGAACGTGTAGGGGTCTTCGGTGCTGTCCCCACAAGTCTCCCTATTTTCGTCCCTAGACCAGAATCTGGCACCAGTCACAGAACATTTCTTGCAAACATGGCCCGATTCTGACCAAAAGGGAATATCTACCTCTCCGAAGTTCACTACGCCTCCCTCGGCCACTCCATTGGACAACTGGTCTTGAAGTCAATGCGCGAAATTGCCCCGGTGTTTTGAAAGGAAAGCGATTGTCGGCATGACTGATGGGCGAATGGAGTCGTTATCTCGAGGCCGATGGGGAATCTCTGATGAGAATAAAAAAAAGAGGTCAAATGCTCGTCGATGCGGTAATTGTTGGGGACAGCAACCATGTTGGCAAGAGCAATGACAAGTCTCTGGAGCAACTGGCCAATGTCGCATCGCTGCCCGGGATAGTTGGGGAGGCATGGGGCATGGCCGACTTCCACCAGGGCTTTGGTTTCCCGATAGGCGGGGTGGTTGCTACCGACATAGACAATGGGGGGGTCATCTCGCCTGGTGGTGTTGGATTCGACATCAATTGCGGAGTCAGGCTTTGCTCGATAGATCTGGGGGTTGAAGACTTGAAGCATCTGACAAGAAAAAAGTCAGGCAGCGGGAGCAAAGAATTCGGAAATAGACTGAAGGCCAGAATTCCAGCCGGAGAATCTGGGAAAAGTGGTTACAAACTTAGTTCCAACGAACTTGACGATATCCTGTCCGATGGTGCGAAGGCTGCTGCTGAAATCGGTTTGGGGCATGATGAAGACCTCTCAAAGATGGAAATGAAAGGGAGATTAGAGGGGGATTCGGGTAGTATTTCGGATGTTGCTAAAAGAAGAGGGATTTCGGCTCTTGGATCCATAGGAAGGGGGAATCACTTTCTCGAAATACAAGTGGTGGATCAGATTCTCGATCAAAGGGCAGCTAAAACCTTCGGATTGGAGGAAGGGAGGCTCACTGCAATGATACACACGGGTTCCAGGGGCTTGGGGTACCAAGTCTGTTCTGAACATGTCAAAGGACTAGAGGGGAAATTCAGAAAATCGGATGGAAGGTGGAGGTCAAAGGATTGGGGCATCTCTATTGCCGACCCTCAGCTTGCCGCTGCTCCTTTCTATTCCAAGGAGGGCCAGTCTTACTTCGATGCTATGAAAGCTGCAGGGAACTACGCATTTGCGAATAGGAGCAGCGTGACTCATCATCTGAGGAGTGCCCTTAGGGCCCACATGGGTTCTGAAGTTGATGTTGGGGTCGTATACGATGTTTGCCACAACATTGCTCGTGTCGAGGAACACGTAGTCCATGGAAAATCCTGCACCTGCTGCGTACACAGGAAGGGTGCGACAAGAGCATTTGGAGGAGATAACAAGGAGATATCTGAAAATTTCTCTGGAATAGGGCAACCGGTTCTTGTCCCAGGTGACATGGGGACCGCGTCGTACGTAATGGCTGGCCCGATTAGCGGGTCAAATCGTGCATTTGGTTCATCTTGTCATGGTGCTGGACGGGCGATGTCAAGAACAGAGGCTAGGCAGAAGATTGATGGTTCGACGGTGAAAAGAGAACTGGCCGAAAAGGGAGTTGCGATATACGAAACTCATGAGAAATACCTGTCAGAAGAGGCCCCTGACGCGTACAAGAATGTTGAGGACGTTATCGACCTCACGGATAAAGCAGGGCTTGCAAGACCAGTTGCTCGTTTAAGGCCACTAATTGTTATCAAGGGATAGAGATAATCTACTTTGATACGAAGATTAGCTCTATGTCATCGTGATCCTGCATCACGTATTCCTCGAATTTGTCATTTGAATCTCCATTGACGGTCATACTGATGTCATACTCTTCCCAATCCGAAATGCCGCTTCTGTCGATGTCGAACTTCTTGTCATCGGGACCCATAAGTTTTGGCCCTCCCTCCCTATCCCAGATCTCGAAGAAGGCCCCGAGAGGGACGTTCATCTTGTCAGGAGTCTCGATGTGCAACTTTGTGAATCCGGTTTCTGAAGAGTCGTGGACATGGACCCACCGCATCCCCTCTCGACAACCTGTCTGGTCTATTCCAGTATTCGGTGGGATTGGCATCTGTTCTCCGTCAACGATTACTTTCAGATTTGGATGATAGTGGAATGAAATTCCGACGTCGCTGTGCTGCAAACCCCCCAAGCAACCGTCAGAGACCTCCCAGTCTGGTTCAGGATCGAACAACCCCGGTTGCAACAGCGCCACACCCAAGAAAGCCACAGTAGCAACTGCTGCTGCGGAAAGTAGCCATTGCTCAATTGACAAGGATGGCAAGCCCATATGCTGCCGATATGCCCACTTCACTTGAACTATGGGATTTTAGAATCACATGGAGTAGCCAATTCTAGGCAGGTTTGTTTGCGGCTGTGCGGATCCCGATTGGACACCGTCTGCCTCTTCCATTATTATCGTCAGCAGGGTATTCACCAGTGCACGTAGCTCTTCCATCTCCTGCTTCATCTCATCCAAAGTAGTTACCTCCATCATATCGCATCCCATCTGAGGGATCACTCCCTCGAATTGTTAGATTGGAAATTAGCCTATAAACAAGTCAGGGTGTTTTTCGTATTAATGGTGTTTTTCGGAGTTCCGAGTGGGAGCCAGTTGACCTCTACTCGTATTCCTCGTCGTATTCCTCGTCGTATTCCTCGTCGTAGAAGCCACCCTCTCCAGAACCCCTAATTACGTAGAACGCAGCACCCATGAGTGCCAAGAGGATGACCAAAGATCCGGCGACCAGGAACATCCCGCTGTTGGGACCAGATCCATCGGACAGGGTGCTCACCTCTATATCGCTAATCTCCACATTCATGTAGTTCTCATTTCCGTAGTCGCCATCCACGACTAGGATTAGGAGAGGTTGGCCGGATTGACTAGCGGCGAAATCGAATTCTGCCTTCACGCTGGTGCTTCCAGGGGCGAGATACAGTTCGACGGGACCATTATTCATCAGCGTGGTGATTGATGGCTGGAATGTCCCATCTATCCGCTGCTCATAGAGGCCTACGGTGATGGTCCCCTCGCTCTTCCCGGGATTCTCCCAGTAAGTCACGACAGTGATTGTGTCGCCTTCGAGTGGGTTCTTAGTAGGGGTAATTTGGGCACGAGTGAACTGGGGGTCGAACTCAACAAGTCGTACAGTCGGAGTACGCGGGTAGTCGGGTCCTCCAAGGCCCGCTACTTGGTTTCCTGCCTTGTCAGTTGATGTTATCCAGAATGAAACCTTGTCGCCATCCTCTATATTGAACTCAAGAGATGGTCTGAAGTCAATCTCCCCTCGGTACACCTGTATTCCCTCAGTACCCGAGAACCAAGGGACTTCCCCGCTTTCTTCGGTCCCGGTTATGATTTGGCCGTTCCTCTGGAATGCCCACGATACCTGCAGAGGCCCGTAGTTCATCCCAATCTCCTCATTGATTGTTATAGTAACAGGTATTGCTCCCAAAGAGTCAGTCTCTATGACTGTGAGTGACGAGTCCGGGTATTCATCGACATTGAACAATGCAGTAGGTGCCTTTGTGTCGACGGTTGCCGTAGCATCAGAATTTGAGGCGGAAAGTGAAGATCCAGGAGTCCCGATCAATGAAGTAGTCAGAACTGTTGTTGGCTCTACCGGTTGGAAATTAGGAAGTGACATCTCCACAGTGAAGTTACCAGAGGGCTCTACTGGAGATTGGGCTTCGTAGTTCCCACTACCATACAGCATAGATAGTACGACGGTCAAATCGGGAGTTACCTCTTCTATCGGAGTCCCCGTCCCTTCGTGATAGACGGTGCCACTGACTGAGAAAGAATCACCCTGGCCCAGATAGAGGGAGGTTCCTAAGGAAGGAATAATTGGTGCTGTGAGATCCTCGGCGTGACTCGGAATTGCCACAATCCGATTATCTAGGCGCCAAGAAAGCGTGCTTAGCACTTGTGACTCTATCTGCTCAAGCCCATCCTCAACAAGGACCCGGGGTTTGCAATCGAAATCTTGCTCATCAAATGGCATGTCCCATGACATCTTGAAGCGGACGCTCAACTCAGTCACGGAAGATGTGATGCTCTCGGTGCTTGCGCTGATTGCCTGCAACATGCTGTTGCTTGGGGATGATAATTCCGAAGAAAATGGTTCGTAGGAGAAGACTCCGAAATCGCTGCCATAGCCGCAAAGAAATACAGTGATGTTGTCTATGGTGTGGAATCCGTTTGGCTCGTCCAAGCGAACCTTGAACGTGTGTTCTTTTCCTGGGACAAGGTAGTAGTCGACACTGTCTTGTGTAATCCTATCCAGTGAGAATGTTGAACCCCCGCCGGAACCTGTTCCCAGGCCCGCGCCAGCGAACTCGACCATCACATCTTCTGCGACAACGACCGAGGCCCATGAGTTCTCGATGCCGGGACCGCCCCCTGTTCCTCCATCCTGGTAGGACAGTCCGGCCCAATCCGTTCCCTCGACGTATAGGTGTATCATTTCGTTGTCTAGGGAGGAGACATCAATACCCATGAATTGGACTTGTTGCTCCCCGGTTAGGCCCACACTGAGGTCGCTGTTCTGGTACTGGTACTCTCCTTCGTCGGCGACGCCATCACCATCCTGATCGTCTACTCCTTCTCTCCAATACTTTAGAGTAAGAGTATCGCCTCTAGCTTCGCCTTCGCTGATTGTGATATATGGCGAGAAAGTAGTTGGTGGGACCACCATGCCGTCAACATACTGAAGCCCGATGGGGGTTTGGACCTGAATTGAGTCGGCAACTGGGGGGTTCGAGTCCACTTGGATTTCAACCAGGGGAGGGGCCCCTGTGGTGTCTTCTGCCCCATTAGTAGAGCTAGAGGGCCCTACTCTGAGCATCAGTGGCGAGAGCATCATCGAGCTTACGCCGCCAGGCGTGGATACCGAGCCCGAGAATTGGCCATCGTCACCGGTTTGCAACGCATAAATTGAGCCGGAGAGATTCAGTGCCACGGAGAAGTCGGTGGCAGACGGGCGCTTTTCTTCCTGATCTTGGAAGCGGACAGTTCCAGAAATGCTTAGCATGCTTCCGTCCTTTACGGGGAATGGATAGAACAGTGTATCATACGTATTCGAAATGACCCTGTCAAAACCATCCCTTATTTCGAATGAGTCTATCTGCAGATCGTTCTCGACGGCATTCTCGCCTGAACGGCCACTCTGAGACATCGCTGGCCAAATTGTGTTTCCTTCCGCGTCGTTGGCTTGGGCTGCCCAATCAATGGTGGCAACATCGTCCCAGTTCCAATCGATGTTGAACTTCCAGTGAACCTCAAGGTCCACGTATCCATCGGCGTGGTTTGCCTCTGTGACATAACTAGCGCTGGAATCAAGTGGAGCGACGGATGATCCATCGGGCTGTGAGAACTGAGGGTTCACTGAGCCGGCCCCCCAGAGACCGTCAGGACTATTCCCCACCCTGAAGCTGATTGTTTTCCCATCGGAAGAAGATCCGACGAGGGTTATTTCGGCTATCTCTGAGTTGTCAATCAGGTGATGATGGCTCGTAACTATCTCCACCAGATTCCCATCCGGGTAGAGCGTGTTTGGAGCTGTGAATTCCCTATTTACGAACATGAAGTCGTAGATCAATGAGCCATCTACCGATACCCCACCATAGTCAGAAGTGATGCCAATCGGTATGTCAGTCTCCTCTTCGAAGTCTCCATCGATAGCTCCTTGGAGGTAGTCCCTTATTGATTGGCCTAAGCCAGATATGTTCTCGAAGAACATGTATCCGAAACCGATTGACGACACTGAGACATTCTGCGCGGACGTAGAGGACACCGATAATGGAACCTCAACCCAGTCCCTGCCAGTTGATGACTCGACATGGCTGGGGCTGAGAAGACCTATTCCAGAAATTTGTGCCGGACTTAGGGTGCTGACGAACGGCGAGTCCCCGTTGCCGCCTGAAACTGCCGCCCCGGAAATTGATACCGTCACTGGAGAATCGAAACCATCGGAATCAGGTGAGATGCTGACGAATCCGGAGTTTACTATGGCGGATTCAGGAATCAAGACCGTGAGACTCTCGGGGTTCGAGCCGTCAAGGGACAATGAGGCGCTTCTTGAAACGGAGTCTCCCAGAGTCATCCATGACTGCCAGCCCAGATTGCCGTATGCGTAATCGTCTCCGTCGAACATCGGGAACGACCATTCGTCAGTTCCGTCGGCCAATACGTCGAGTCTCGAGTTCGCTGACGGATCGGAGAATGTAGAAGAAATCGTTAGGAAATCTATCCAACCATTGGTGGGGAGGTTGACTGATACAGCGAAACCGACCTGCTGGTGCGCGAATTGTATGGTGCCCCCCTTATTCGCTGATCCCAGAGAATTTCCCAGATGATCAAGAACCGTCACAGAAACAGAACTCGAAATATTTCCTTGGATTTTGACGCTCTTAATTGGACGAGACGAATATACGAAATCAGAGGTAATTGTCCCAGTCACCGCAGTTGCGTTTAGGACACCGTCGATCACCTCCACTCCTGCACTGAAATCCCAGCCGTTTTGGCCCGAGTCAGCGTTCAGAACCCTCTTCCCACCGATGTGAACCTTCTTCAGAATAGGTGATTTCTCGGCATCAACAGATCCCATGTGTATCTTCAGCCTAACCTGCGGGAAATCTTCAGAGGCGATTCCTGCAAGGCTGAATGGGAACGAGACGTTGGAGAATCCGGGAACCTGTTCCCCTGTGTCGGCATCTAGTATTGAACCACGAATCCATCCGCCATTCGCTTGACCCTCGATATCGACGAAACCGTGGTTGAATTTGTTTGCATTTTCCACGGATATCGCGGGGCTGATCCAATGACCAGGCAGCCCGTAGTTTGAAATTTGTACTCCTGCATTGTCTATGAACCAACCGGCATAGGTGACTGATCCATCGGACCCAAATGCGAACTTGAACTTCACAGAGTCTCCCTTGTAGGCATCTAGATTGGCCCTTAGGTTCGTCATATCGCTAGTTGACGTCCACCCTGACCACGAACCGGTGCAATGGTCCAAGGTGAAAATACCCAATCCGTTAAGGTTATGCGATCCTGATCCAGTACTTGAGTACCAACCCGGGTCGAAGTGCTGCCACGACCCGCCATTCACCTTGATGAACACGGCACCTCCATCGTAGCCCGCCTCGGAGCAGGACCAGTGGTCGAATGTGAGGTATGAGGTGCCGTTCATTGGTATCTGATACGAAGGAGAAATGAGTCTCGCTTCGTCGATGTCATTGGCGTAGTTACCAGAGAACCCTATTCCGTAGGCATACGGGAAGGATTCCACCTTTGGTGGCCCGGAGTTTGAAGAGACCTTGTTCAGGGTGAATTTGCAATTGCTATTGCTGCATGAACCCGAAGTGGACCTGATCCATCCGGGAGAGTTAGAAACCGTGGGGGAATTAGCGGTTGAGTCTTCAAACCCGATCATCTCGGAGTACTGCCCCTTAGCGATTGTCGTGTACATCCAATCATCTGGGGCAGGGTTCCCTGCAGAGTCGGGCATCCCATAGTGGGACATAGTTGAGGAAGTTTCGAACTCGTCCATGAACAAGGTGCTACCGTCATGATCGACCACTCTGATGTGGGAGATGGTCAGGCCCTCTCGTGCATCTTGACTTGCCCCCCCATAATTGAAGGATGAGCTAGTATCAACGACGATCCGGATGTCAACGCTGGATTCGTCTTGGAATCCGGATGGGATATCGAATGAGACGAGTCGGAAGTCACCGCTCTGATCGCCATATGTCTGCAAGTCATCAGCCTCGTATCCACTCCCGGGAATTGCACCGGACCTTACTGCGCAAACCGAGGAAGTGCTGCTGGTAGCCGAGGAAATGTCCGCCCACACGTTCCCATTCAGCGAGAGCTCTACGCATGCGTTGTCACTAGTTCCGCCCTCCAGGTCCCATTCCATGTTGAACTCGATCTTGGATGTGGAGTTAGTGCCTGAAAGGTCGATATTCCTCTCGAGGACACCATAGGCATTTGCGTTATACGTGCATGAGGACGAAGTCGTGGTATAGCAACCGTGATGCCATGAATCCAAATCAACACCTTCATTGATAACTTGTATGTTGTCTATGAACCACCCTGGTCTCTCGTTGACGGAATCCGGATGGGTCCAGATCACGAATCTGAACTGTATGTTGTCAGAATCGTCGATTCCGGGTAGCGAGGAGAGGGAGAAGTTACTGGTTATCCATCCGCTGTGTGAAGGGGATGCGAAAACGGGGACTGGTGTCGCGGCTCCGTTCGGTGTTGGGGCATCCGAAGATAGGGTGCTTGGATATCCGCTCTGTGGCTCTATGAAGTTCCAGTCGCCCCATGATGAGTTTGCCTGTAGTCGGTATTCCACCCATGTCCCATCCCCGCCTCCAGTAGAAGTACTGTCCAAATGGAACCAGTGATCGAATGTCAGGTAGTATGAACCGATGTAGTCCCCAGTGGGAATGTCCTGAGCGGGAATCAACAGATGCCCGGATGTCCCTGCAGGAACTGGTTCTCCTGGCATAGTACCTGCTGATACAAGGCCCTGTGTCGCGGAAGAGGGGACGATTCCGTGGGACAGGGTCTGCTCCTCACCGTAGATGCTTCCGTCCAAATCCAGGAATGTAGTTGCCTTCCAAAGCTTACTTGCATGGCAAATGAAGGAAGTATCGGAGATCTCGGAGTCGTCAAGATTCCTATTTACGTTCAAATCCAGACCGGCTAAAATCTTCAATCCAGAATATGTGCAGTTATCCCCAACTGGCTCGGTGAGAATGTCTATCTCGTAATCGTAATAATCTCCAAGAGTCGCAGAAACAGCACCTCCTGTACCGCCAGAATCGCTGATTGAAATAGTGGGGGAAGAGGCGTAGTTGGACCCTCCGTCCGTTACTTCCGCGGAGTGAATGACACCTGTTGAGAAAAGGTTCGCTGACAGGTCTTCCCCAGTCCCGTTTGCCACGCCGATGGCGATGATATCGGAAGATTGGTACCCGGACCCAGCAGAGTCGATTGTAATTGAGGTTATTGCCCCGCCAGAGTCTACCGAGCCCACCGATGCAGCTGCACCTGTGCCATCGCATTGGCACTGGATCAAAACCTGATCAGTCGTATCGAATCCCGAGCCGCCATTGTTGATCGTGATGCTCTCGATTCCAGAGCTGACTGAGTATGTTCCAGAGAAACCCGAACCACCCCCTCCTGATGCTGATAGAGTCCCGGAGACGTATCCGTTCCCCGGATCGTCTATCGAGAGCGAGGTTATGATGTCAGCATTAGCGAACGTCTCACAGTAGTATAGGGTCTCGATTATTTCATCGGCATCCAGAGTCTGGTCGAAGTCGTTGTCTAGGCCATGTTCGATGTAGTCACCGGGAGATCCGCCGCATCCAGACAAGTTTGCGGATGAATCCTTGATGAATACCCTCCTCCACCCTGGGGAGTACTGATATGCAGGATTGAGAGTTACTTCGATATCCCCTACATCGAAAGTACTTACATTGGATCTGGTGCCATCATCCTTCAACACCATCTCGCCATCATCATTCAATTCAACACCAACAAGGTTCCCAGATGAAAAATCAGCCTCTTGCCATGTGATGCCAGAATCAGAAGAAGCAGATAGAGGGGAGTTAGATACGTGTACCCAACCATCCAGGATTGTAGAGTTTGTCGGGACTGAAAATCCGTCTACTACATTGGGGGACCCATCGCTATTGATAATTGAAGGACCTGACCAATTTGAAACTCCAGCAAATGAAATGGGGGAAAGCATCATCATCAATGTCATTACGATTGCAAGTCTAGCGCGTTCACTCGGCATACTAATGCTGTGCATTATGTCAGTTATGAACCAATCTACGTTTCTATCTGAGAAGCGACTTTTGGATGGAGCCACTGGGGGGAATTGAACCCCCGACCTTCGCCTTACCAAGGCGACGCTATACCTCTAAGCCACAGTGGCAGCGCGGCAACGACCGAAGGGAGTGGTTTAATCGTGGCGACTATGGATGCACTTGCCATCTTCGTACGTCAGTGTGAAAACCAATGGGCTGTTGCGCCCCAATAGCCGAGGTCGCATAGCCCGGTATTGCGCGGGCCTGGAAAGCCCGTGGGATTTTTCCCTCGCGAGTTCAAATCTCGCCCTCGGCGCCAATATCCTCCAAATTGATGCCAATCGCAATGCCCGGAGGATGAGTTTCTTATCCAATGTCAACGGCCTCAGAATAACATGGAGCAGACGGGAGCGGGGAATTCGTCGGATGGCGAAGACCTCCTGATGGATAGGTTGAGTGATTGCTCAATTGGAAATAGGTTCTCCCAATTGCACCATCGGCTAAGCATAATTGATTTGCTATTTATGGAAATAAAGTATGATTTTCTCCTGGTAAGGAAATTCTGGGGCAGGAAGGAAGGAGCGATGATTGGATTGTTTGTTGCAGGATTCTTCCTTGGAACGTGGGACTTGGGGATTGGAGAGATTTCTAGTGGAGGGGACTACAACAGATGGGGAATTCTAGGTGGGGAGGATAGTGGTTTCTTGCATATTAGGGACCTCGCGCTCATCATTTCCTTACTTTCGATAATTTGCTGGTTTGGATTTATTGTAATGCTCTGGAATAGTTATCCAATAATGAGGGAGAATATGGTCTATCTTATCATAGGAATGGGTTTCATTCAGTTCGGGCATATCAAATCCCATGCAGACAACCCAGATTTCCCCTGGGAATCGGGAATTGGAGGTTGGATTTGGGTATTAGTTTCAAACCTAGTGATGCTTTTTCTATCCATTTTTGTCGTCAGAAGGGCTGTTGTTGAGACTAGGGACATTCACGTCCAAAGAAAGCACTTCCATCCCGACCCCAGAGTCATAGATAAGGCATGGAAAGACCATAGCTTGTTAGCTTGGAGCCTTGGAATTGCAGTATGGATTACATTGCTCAATATCAGTTTCTGGAGTAGTGCGCATTCAATAGCCCCTAGCCCGGGTGACTTGGACTTCAGCTATTCATTGGTACTCCTGCATGTATTATCGGGAATAATGGCAACATTTCTTCTCCTAGTCATAGTTTGGTTTCCTGAATTTATGCTTGGTTCGGCTGAAGTCAGGATTCAGTCATCTCGAGCACGAGAGGTTTCTGGCGAGGTCTTCGAACCAAAGAAGACTGAACAGGGAAAATGCCCGGTTTGCAACCAAAATACAACTGCCATCCAAGGCTCGAATGGCGAGGTAATTATTCCCTGCGAATCGGGCGGTTGTTCTGGCAAGGGGGAGATTGGTTCGGAATGTAAACAGTGCGGATCAAGGATACCATCTAGAGTAATATGTGCAAACTGCGGATCCAATACGCCAGTAGGGAGTCACTTTGGCAGGGTTGAGGCCTGGTGAATGAGCAGACAGACAAATCGAATGATGCTGGAGACGGCTATTTCGAAGAAGTTCCAAGAAAAGATGCCTCTGCCATGGTAGTCGCGCTAAGTCTATCTCTACTCTTAATTCTGGCATCTTCCATTGCATTACTATACATTTGGAGAGATGGCGATCTAGTGATAGAGAAACCATCTGCAGCCCTATCTTCTTGGGAGATGGAATACAAGATACTGACCGGAGTAGATAATCAAACAATGTCTGAACTCAGTGGGGAAGGCGTTGTTGTTTGTATCGTTGACTCGGGAATAGACCTAAGCCATCCCGATCTAAGGAGTCTTGTTCTAAAGGGGTGGTTAGATTCTGTAAATGGGATTGATGAGCCCTATGACGATGAAGGACATGGAACTGCTATGTCGGGAATTATTGTGGCTGATGGGGGTCTGAAAGGTGTTTCCAGAGGAGTTGATCTACTAATTGCTAAGGCTATTGATGGCGAGGGCCAGGGGGATGCCAGTTCGGTAGCAAATTCTGTAGACTGGTGTGTTCAAAACGGAGCAGACATAATTTCTCTGAGCCTTGGTGGTGGACAGAGTTTCGGATCTGGATTTTTCACGACCGACGAATTGGAACAATCGATTGATGGTGCACTGGATTCTGGGGTTTTCGTGATTGCTTCGGCAGGAAACGATGGTGAAGATGATGACGGTGACGTGGGCTCACCAGGGTCAGTTGAGGATGTCATCTGTGTCGGAGGAATAACGCGAAACGGCGAAATCTGGTCTGGCAGCTCTGAGGGCGACAATGATGGGCGTCTGTGGCCAAATCCAATCCTGCCCAGAAGTAATCCCGACAAAAAGCCGGAGATAGTGGCCCCTGGGCACGAAGTTCCAGTGCTGATGGCATCTGGAGTGGGCAACAGTGGATGGTGGGGGTGGTCCAGTGGCACTTCAGCAGCTACTGCTTGGGTTAGCGGATCTATAGCCCTCTTGTTGCAGGATGACCCCGATCTCCAGAGGGAGAATTCGTCGGGTAGGGAATCTATTGAGGCGGTAAAGGATGCAATTGCACAGAACTCACAAATGATGGATGGCCAAGAAACACATGATGACCACTATGGTTATGGGCACCTCAGAATAGACCTTCTGGTATCGAATTTTGCTGTCGAAGATTAGATGCCCTTCAGAAGAGCCACCAGAGTCCCGCCTGTCAAATCCGTGAATCCCACAGAGTCACTATCGTTGATTCTTTTGACCAGTTCAATCCATTCGTTGAATGACTGAACCTTCAACTGTGCCGGGGTTGGCGCCACAACATCGGAGAAATCGCCGACATCCCCCGTAGGCACGGTCGGTTCCAAAAGAAGGACCAGACCCCCTGGTGAGACCAAATCGAACGCAGCTGATGCGGCTGCAACCCTTTCCTCTTCGGGCAAGTCGATTATGATCAAATCAAGTGGCATGGGGAGGATGGAATTTACAGCATTCTGAGGAATTGTGATGTTAGATGCCATTGATGACGATGTCTCCGCAAACACTTCTTGCCAAGTGGTGGAAATCGACTGCGCCCAACCCTCTGCCTCGTACCTCCTAATCAATCGATCAATGATCACACAAAACCTTGTTCCCGGTTCAATAATTCTGAATGAGTCGGGGGGTTTACGATCCCCACCTTGAGCATAGTCATCGCTATTGGACCAGAGGTCAAAGAGCCATGCAGATAGGTGCCCAATACCTCCGCCGGCAATAGTGACGTTCCTAGGCTCGATTCTAGAGCAGACATCTCGGATTCTGGACCTCACTGATCTAGGTAGCAGCGGTATGTCCATGTGTAGCATCTGCTCGCCAATACTGGAAGCAATCTCAGGTTCTGACTTATCACCCTCTAGATCCTCCGAGAGAAGACGTATCATTACATCTGAATCTGACATTTGGGGGAGTCCCTGACTGTTTCTGTCGTCGCCCACGGTTATCTCTGACGAGTGTTCCTCTTGAATAATACTCTAGGATGGGTTGAATACCCTACCTCATCACGATTGAGTATGAGTAAAGAAGACGGGGGTACATTTTCTGAATGCCCTAGTTGCGTCGAAGTAACTGGCCATTCAATCATCAAAAGGACCCCTCGAGGAGAAGGAGAGGATGTATTAGTCAGATGCAACGCATGTTCATCCGTCCATCGAATCATGATTCGCCCTCCGAAGCCGGTAATGATTAGGACGACGTTGTCGGATGGGAGGGAAAGTTTCGGCGTAGAAATAGAGGTCGACGAGGATGAGGAAATTTCTGTAGGAGACATGTTCGAGCATGACGAAATAACATGGATGGTGACAAGAATTGATAATGATGAGTCACGGCCAGAAAAGACCCTCGGAGCATCTGAGATTTTCTCAATGTGGGCGACGAGATCGGATAAGACCATTGTGGGCATCACAATGACGATTGGCGAAATAAGTGAGTCTGGAAAATTAGAATGTGAGCCTGACAGAGTATTCTCTTGTGGGTCAATAATTAACTTCGCAGATTCTAGATGGAGAATTCGGGCTATCCATACTGGAAAGGGGAGAACACTGACTGGAAGTAGAATTGCAAACGAGATTCGCAGAATTTACTTGCATCCGCCGGATAGAGAGTATTGACTAGTAACAAGATAACGGCGGTTACATCACAATGCATCATTTCTGATTTGGAAACAATATGGGCAATGCTCCCCGATAACGTAGTATTCTGACTTCTGTTCATCGGGCGATAATGGTTCCCGGCACTTGAAGCACATCTCGATTTCTGTCTCCAAAAGATTCGTATCAACCGCAACACGTTGATCAAAAACGAAACAATCGCCGTCCCAGTGCGAGCCTCCGCATTCTTCGAAATATCCCAGTATTCCGCCTTCTAGTTGCTTTACGTCCGTGAAACCAGCATTCATCATCACTGCAGAAGCCTTCTCACACCTTATTCCGCCAGTACAATACATTACTACGGTCTTTGACTTAAACTCCTCTGGTATCGATTCTATTGCCTCTGGGAACTCTCGGAACGTAGAAATTCCCAGTTCAATGGAGCCTTCGAATGACCCCACTCTGGTCTCGTAGCTATTCCTGGTGTCCAAAACTAGCATTTCTTGCCGATTATCCATTAGTTGCTTGAATTCTGTTGGTTTGATGTACGGGCCGGTAGATTCTGATGGCTTGATTTCTGGAATCCCTAGTGAGATTATCTCATTCTTCCTCTTGACGAGCATACGACGAAATGGTTGGTAATCAGTATGGCTGAATTTTACTGGTATCCCAGAGAACCTCTTGTCTGACTCAAGGTACTGAATGAATGCGTCAATCGAACCCTCAGAACCCGCAAGGAAGAAATTGATCCCATTAGGGCTCAAAAGAATGGTCCCCTTGAGTCCCAGTGATGTGCACTTTTTCATGAATGGTTCTCGTAATTCGTCTCGGTCATGAAGGTCGACAAAACGATACCCGGCAATATTCAGCACCTGGCTACTCACGATTCAGTGCGAGGAGTTTCTGGGTAAGAAACTCTGCATCATCTTCGATTGGTCCAGGGCATCAATAGGGACTTAGTGACATGGACTGCGACCCCAGGGTTTTCCCTGAGCCTGCGCATGCCGTACTCATACCATTTCTCACCGTACGGCATGTAAATCCGTGTCCTATGTCCTTTCTTGGCTAGGTCCCTCCTAATATTGCCCCTCACCCCTAAAAGAAACTGGAATTCGTAACCCGGCCCCTTTCCCTTTCTATTCAATACCGATGGCCTATGTCTGGGATCTTCTTTTTTTGGCCCTAGGCCTCGTGATTCCAGAGACTTCAGAGCATGATCTATCACCGGGACGTCATGAGAGGCGATTGCTGTGTATGAGCCAGAATCGAGCATGAGGTCTATAGCACGGTTTGTGGCATCCACGATTTCAGAGTAGCTTGTGTGGGATATCTCGGGGGGTTCTAGATAGATTCCTTTACAGATCCTGAAGTCAGAGTTTTTTCCAAGCGTCCCGCTCACAATCGAGATATCGTCAGGCGTCCGGAACATCCTCCCTTGGAGGACAACGCCGATATTCTCGAGGCCTTTTTTCTGAATTGCAATCATTGCATCTATTGTAGCCTGAGTTACACGATTATCCTCCATATCTAGCCTAACGAAAATATCGTTCTCCGCCGCCTTTCTTACTATTCTTTCAATGTTTGAGAGGGCTGATTTCTGATCTATAAGGAGACCCAGTGCAGTCGGTTTGATTGAGATGTTGGCATCCATCCCACTTTCCACAATTGAGTCGATGACAGACTCGTACTCATTGATGAACCATGAGGACTCGTCGAGTGATTTTATCTCCTCCCCCAGAACGTCGATTGTGAAGCATGCACCCTCCGATGATAGTTTCTTCATCAATTCAAGAGCCTGTTCCAGGCTTTCTCCTGCTGTGTACCTTTTTGCGACCCACCCTACAATGAATCTAGGGGCGAAGGGCAGGAAGGTGACAATGGTTCGCCCGAAGATACCCATGTGTGCCACAGCGTGGCTAGAGACTTGACAATTACGGGGGACAGATTTGCTTTCCCCTTAGGACTGGTACTCCGAGTTCAGAAAGAAGATTGGACAGTGCAGACCTTTGCCACCCCTTGAATGACTTACGATCTAAGTGGGCAAAAATATCACCTCCGGGAAATGCGGACCTAGTAGATTCAACTGCAGTTCTAATAGAGTGGGACCATGGTCCGGCTGGGATTGATCCTTCCTCATTTTCTCCTTCGAAAACGATTGCATAATTTGCCAGGATATGACCAACCCAGACGTCGGAGGCTGAAATTACGGCTTTGTGGCGAGGTGCATAGTGACCACCCCCCAGGCCAATCATCACTTCCCCAACGCCCTGCCAATCATTCTTGACGCAGTTTTTTGACAATCCCAGGCAAATGGCGATTGTCTTCGACCAAACTCTAGCGGCTCTGACGTCTTCCCATTGTTCCATAGTCGAACCTATTTCGAGATAAAGCGTAGGCGCGGCTAAAACTGGGCCGTGATGAGTAGCTTCCAGAGTTAGATCGTATTCATTTTCGAGATGGTCTTCCGTGGCTATTCGGCACATATTCCTGAATAATTCTCCGAACCTCGTGGAAGGAGGAACTGCAGTTCCGGTTATTCCCCCCGAACGAGCCGCCACACCGTGAGGAAATTCGCCTGGCACCCCAACTGCATGGAGCGTCAATGCAGGAGTATTGGAAGCAGAAACATGCCTTGAGAGAACTAAGACCTCGTCTACTTCGGACCCAGTCAACGATGTGTGTGTAGAATCAACACCATCGGCCCAGATATGCAAACTATCTATCAGAAGTATCTCGGCATTTCCAGTAGAATGCCGATTAACCCGGCCATGGTCAAATTCCTGCGATTCCCCCCACCCGCCTATGTCCATTACTTCCGCCAGCATATTCATCGAAGCGGGGTCTTCGGTGGAAGCCAAAAGTAGTGAGACCATGCCTCGTGAAGGTGTTTGTATCTTCAATATTCTCGGGCACTCTTTCAATAGTTGTTCTGCTTCGGGGGCCTGTGAAGAGAAGCGAGGTGAATTTTGCACCTGTCAGAATATCAAGGGGGGATGGCATTCACGTTTTGTCTGGAACCCAGGGTGAACTGGTGAAAATTAATCCCGAGGGAGTGATTCTAGGCGAGGTTGTTACTCCTTTCCCAACACCAATAATTGATGGCGTAATAATTGAGTCCGAAGTATTGCCAAATACTTCTCAGATTTGGGTTGGTATTTGGCTAGATAGAGAATTCAGACAAGCCAGAATCGCTGCCCTCCCAATCGATATGGAATGGATTACTGGATCAAGTAGAGAAGATTTGCGAAATGCGATTAGTTCCCTCAATGGGTCGGAAATTGCCCCCTCAAACTCGATGTGGAACAGAGTAATGGACTCTGAACCGATGAAGATGGGGAAATATGGGAGTAGCGTAGTATTTGCCACAGTTTCAGGAGTCTACATGATCGACTGCAATGCGAATGAGGTCTGGAGGGGTCTGCTTCCCAGGTGGCCCGAGATATCCAATATTTCTGCTTATGATGAGATAGTCGGGGTCGTTGAGTTTTCTGGGGGAGTAGCAATTTGGTCCAAGGCAGGAGGAGTTTCAGTCCTAGACCCATCCAATGGCCTAGAGATATTCTCCAGAGTCATTGAATTCGGAGACAGTGTGGCCAACGTAATCTTCTCCGAGGATGGGGGTTGGTTTGTGATGCTCCATGAGGGTTCAATTGCCACGATTGACAAAATTGAGGGGGAACATAGAATCTACAGAACTGGAGGACCGGTTTTGGATGCAGAGTTCAATGGCGAAGAATGGAGGTGGACCGGATGGAGGCACGATGGGGCCCTGTCTAGCACTGGCCTAGTGGTTTCCGAAAGAGATAACGTAGGAATCTCGATAATTGATGGGAATATTCTGGCAAATGATGGCTCATGGAGCAAATTCGGCAGCTATTCCGAATCGCCGGCAATGGAATGACCGCACTTCCCACAGACCTTTCTATCGCTGTGCTCCCCCATGAAAACCCCAGGTCCGCAAATAGGGCATTCTGTGCCCTTCCTTACTAGTTCACCGTCTTCTACGGCGTACTTTGATGGCTTGGATTTCTTCCACTTCTCTCCAGAACCCGCCATCAAGCCTCACCCTCCTCATCGGAATCCTCTGATTCTGTTTTCACTGGTTCTTGTTCCTCAGCCTTTTTGTCCTTTGGTTCAACTTTCTCGCTCAACTGATCGTACCGAGTTCTAACATATTCTGGTTCTATCGAGGCTGAATCTTCGGAGCCATAAATAAGGGCCAAACCGGTTGTCTTTGACATTCCGAACCTAGTGTTAACATTCTTGATGAAGACTTGTTCCTTTATTGCCCCTGGTTCGGCCTTGGCCGCCGCATCCCTCATCTGGGATCTAGACGGAGTGGCATCTCCAGAGTGATTCCACTGGAATGTTAGTTCAACTCTGTCAAGCGCTGGGTTTTCCTTTCTCTCAATAATTTCCATATGCACACCTACCTGATATTTACCTTTAGAGCATAACTTCCTGGCCTATCGATCTGGAGCCTCTTGGCTACTTCTGACCTGTCTGGATGCATGATCACAACGAACCCCTGCCAGTCGGTAGTTACGGGTGCACTGGGGCAGTAATTGCACTGAGGAGGATCTGCCTTCTTCTCAGGATCCGGGAGTATCATATTGCACTCACCGCATGCGAATGGTTGCTTGGCCATATTATTCGTCACCTTTGGCCCACTCGAATCCACCTAGGCCGTCCATCTTGCAATTTAATCCAATCTTGCTTGAACGGGGGTCGTTATGGTTGATTGATTTAGAAACAATTCTTGCCCTAACGGATGAACCCATTACTAGTGACCTACCGCTCTGCATGCCCTCGATTCTACCGGGGTTTGCACCTAGATTAACCTGCACGGGCTCGTCAAGAATCTGGGACTTGTGAAGAAGGGCTTCCATAGGCCCTATCCTCACGAAGGCACCATATTCCGATACCTCGGAAACTGCTCCATCGACAACCTCATTGTTGTCCATCGAGAAGACCAGGGCCTTGAATCTGACATTCTGATAAATCGCACCATCTCCGTGGATTATTTTGCCTCGTCCCACAGCCTCATGATCAAAGGTCAATAGTGTGAAGTTCTCATCCTCGTCGAATCGGCACTCAAAGGCATCGTGAGCCAGCTCATCTATGTGGTCCTCTAGTCTTCGGCCTCTACGGATGTACTCTGCAGGTATGCGGATAGTTGACTCTCTTGTCTCAAGGGTGTACATTCTTTTTCCTCCTATGCGGACCCTTCCTGAAGCCGGACAGAGGTGGGAGTCGCCTCCCGTCCCTCATCGGCCATGCCTCTGGAGGAGAGGTCCGTGCGACCCGGCCACCGACCCCTCCTGTATAAGCACAACGGATTAGATGATTTGCTCGGCTACTGGGTTTAACCGACAGACCGTAGGTCTGAATGTGGGTTTGGTGCGAATGTTCAAGTGGACTCTAGATTGCATCTCTGATTCTGATGGTGCCAGCAACCTTTGTGCAATCGTCGCGGCGGAAAGCGATATGTGCGATAATTATTGCATCTGTAATGGCAAGTCCACTAGCTACAATCAATCTGGACTCAAATGGGGAAGAATTCCTAGGAGAAGAACTGGGGCCAATCATGGGGACTCAGGGCGAGGAGGATGAAGTTTGGATAGATGGGGGCCAGCCATGGCCCCAGTCTGGCAGGACAGCTTCTAGAATTGCCGGGATTCCGAATCATAGCCCATCAGGAGGGGCTGGGGAGGGAGTTCCTGCTGAATCTGAAACGCTTTTGTCGATTGTTGAACCGTCCGTAAATTGGGCCTATGGAACTTATGCTATTGGGACGGATTCTCTTGCCACGCCTATTGCTGATTTGTCCAATTCTATTGAAGTAGGACCAGGGGCAACACAGCGATGCGGAGAGGTTTCTCTGTTCTCCGTATTGGTCCAAACTGAGGATGTGGCCGGGTCTGATCACAGTATCCTTCGACTAATCGAGGGAGAAGACTCAGAACTCTCATGGCAGGTTGATTTGGGAGAAACAGAGAAAATAAAGGCTGCACCGGTTGTGGTGGATATCGATGAAGATGGCAAGCCCGAGATAATAGTCGCATACGATGCAGGAGGGACCCTGAACATAGATGTCTGGTCTCCAAGACTCTCATGTACCGTTACAGGGTGGTCTTACTCTGGGCATTCAGAGGATTTGCTTTGGTCTTGGAATGACGAGTCTCTGATGATTAGCAGCGACGAGGGGCCATACACAAGTGGCATCCTAGGCGGCCACAAGCCAACTACTCAACCTCTTCTTGCAGATATTGACTTAGATGGAGATGCTGAATTAGTCATAGCCGCAATAGATGAGGTTTCTGAAGATCCAGTTGTCCTAGCTTTGCCTCTTCAGGTGGATGGGGTACCAAATGCAATTTGGGAAGTTTCGTTAAGCAAAGGTAGCCATCCCTCTGATCCGGCTTTCGCACGGATCGACGAAGATACAGGTTACGTAGTTCTGACCACTATCGAAGCAAATAATGGTGGCATGTGGGTTTGGAAGATAGATTCGGAAACCGGGAGTTCGATATGGCAAGGTGGGCTTTCTCTGAATAACTTAGATGGAGATACTAATGCCCCTCACATCAGGCTTCCCGGACCCATAGTAGCAAATCTGGACTCGGATGAAGACCCGGAAATAATCATCACAATACCGAGTGATGCTGATGGCTCGACGGCAGTAGACGGGGCCGAGTTCAGGGGCCTAGAAATCTCTGATGGTTCCCAGCTATGGGAATTCGATGCATCGAATGGATTTGCGGACGCCCCTCCCACTGCGATTGACACAAATGGAGATGGGTCCCATGACAGGGTATGCTGGAATACGTGGTGGCAGACGACGACGGATAGACATGGTGCTGCTGGCTGCCATGACGTTGGGGGAAGTACCCCAAATCAAGAATGGGCCCAGGACCTGGAGCAGAGTAGTGGCAATCCAAACGACGAGATTGCTGTTGCTGCACCCACATGGATGGATATTGACTCTCAAGATGAGCCAGAGCTACTGGTTTCGTACGGAAGGTCGCTTTGGGCGTTCGACGGGTCCACGGGCTCTCCCGCGGGAATAAATTCGGAATGGTCTGACGAGATTGAGTTGGAACATAGGACTTGGTCGTCTCCTTCCTTGGCAGATGTTGATGGAGATGCAACTCTCGACATAATTCTTGGCAGCACGGTTGTCTCAACTGCGATGCCAGATGTGAGGCCATTGACCGATGGAAGGGGGATTGAATTCAATCCAAGTGCACCGGACCCTGGTGAGGATGTCACGATTACCGTCTATATCGAGAATGCTGGGACTGCAGAGACTGGCGAAGTTGTGGACGTTGCCCTATATGCCAATGGGGAGAAAATTGGAGGGTCTGGGATTTCCAGCATGGCCCCAGTTGAGCCCAGTGGTTCAGGATCATTCTCGTCATTTAATTTAGAATGGAGTGGTGGGTTGGGGGATCACACATTCGAATTAGTCGTAGACCCATTGTCCAACTTAAGCCAAACGAGATATGACAACGACATCCAGATTCGAACTCTTTCCATTATCCCGACATATAATGCATCATTCGAAATTCCGACTGAACCCCTAAGAATAGACCCTGGTGGAGAGGGTTATGCAGAATTTGGAATTATTTCTACTGGTAGGCTAGCAGGAACTTGGAGCTTGGAAGTTGACGATTCTTACCTCCCAAACGGCTGGACGTGGTCTGACGAAACGCCAGAAGGCATTAGTTCAGTAGAGATTGGTGTTGATGAGGTCTGGAACCCGATTCTCAAAGTATTTTCACCACCGGGAGCATTGGGGTCTGACTCCGGCTTCCTGTCCCTCACACTCTCTCATGATGACGGGGGGGCTGAAATTACTGCTAACCTTCCGATAGAAGCTAACAGGACCAGGGGGATGTCCATCAGAGGCCCTGATGGGACTGCTCAAAGTACTGGTTTGGGACTGGTGTCCGAAGATGCAATGGCTTGGTTGATGATTGAGAACGTCGGAAATGCGGCTGAGGAACAGATTGCGATATCGTGGGACAGTACTGATTGGGGATCTGATCTCAGAATCTTTGATCGAAAGGGGGACGAGATTAGTGCACTATCACTGGGCCCGGGGGAGTTGAAGGAGGTCACGGCAAGGCTCGCAGTTCCGAGCAGTGCTAGTACCGGAGATAGTGTGAGCACCCCCCTAAGCATGTGCGTCGGCTCTGGAGAAGATCAAGAGTGCAGCCAGATACAACTAGAGTTTGTTGCTTCCAGGTCCGTTGCACGGCCGAGTCACATCAGGTCAGTGCCTGCTGAGGGCCTGAGTTGGGATTTATTGGCAGACTTGCCAGAGGGAGAAGACCATGTCAATTGGTCACTAGTTGATTCGGGGATGGCGATCCAAGGATGGACATGGAGCGGGAGTGGGGGTCTGGCTGTATCCGGGGACATCATCTCCCTTTCGGGCGACTCTGGTTCTAGAGTTAGCGGGACTCTTTCACTTGCCCTTCCAGAGGGCGCTAGACCTTCTTTCCATCTCTTCGAGGATGGTTTTGGGGATGGTTCGGGGTCGCCCTTGTCCCTGTCCATCGAAGTATTGCAAATTCATAGGGCAGGTTTGGAAATCAACTCTCCCACGGCACAACCATTTGTTGTGGACGTAGAAGATTCAAATCTGGTAGTACTAAGACTTGAGAATCCGGGTAATGGTGATGATTCATACCACCTCTCACATGATTTGATACTCGACGGCAACATCTCTTCCGATCCCGGCATTGAGGTTTCATTCTATAGCAACCCTGTTGATCTAGGAGCAGGGAGCCTCAGAACAGTGCCGGTTAGCGTGACCTTACCTGAAGACGCTCCGGCCAGAATCCCAATTTCCATCTTATTCACCATGACTTCCCGAGGCAATGACACAGTGTCTGAAGCCAAAGTAGTGGTTTTCGAAGTCCGGCAGGACCATAGGTGGGAAATTGACCTACTTCACGGTGGTTCGAACATCAATGGTTCGACCTTCCTGCTTTCTCCCGGGGAGGAAAAAACAATGTCAGTAAATGCCACAAATACTGGCAACTTGGTTGATGACCTGTCGCTAGTTGTTGGGACCAATTTGTTTCTTAGCGGTTCTGATTCATCACAGGACTGGGGAGCAAACGGGAGTTCTTCCACTGGGGTTTCTGTCAATGAGACAGAAGTCATGACGATCTCTGCTTGGGCCCCTTACGGTTCTTGGAATGGGTCAATTATGAGAGTAGATGTAGTCGCTGATGCTAGAGGCAAGGTTGTGTTGGAATTCCACTTCTTCGTAGAAGTCTCTAGAGTCCCGGGATGGGGGATCTCATCATCTATGTCTGATTTAGAAATCGACGCGAATGGCTCGTTGGTCGAAATCGAGATTATACAGGAAGGAAACACTCCGAGCACACCGTTCGTTTCGACTTATGTCTCCGGCCAGAATGGTTGGTTGATTGGCGATATGGAAGATCTACCAGAAGTCGCACCGGGATCTTCGACAATGCTGACTGTCAATGTCACACCTCCAATAACTGCTACTCCCAGCAAGACTGTGGAATTGCACATAAGGGTCAGAGATGGGGACTCCCTTGGACTAACGGAGATAACGATGCCTCTGAGGGTTTCATCTGTGTACAACTTCTCCATGGGGGGTTCTGGGCCATGGATCGTTTCCCCCCTAGGGGGGCATCCAAATGCCATTGTGGCGAACACAGGCAACACTCCGACAACAATAGAATTCCAAGTGCTCGATCTACCCACAAATTGGAGTACAGATGGGAGGATGAAGGTTGTCCTCGGAGTTGGTGAGGAGATGGGCGTGCCAATCGAGATTGTCCCCGATGGCGATTGGGACGGCAGCGAGGAGAGTGTGAGGATCTTGGCAATAGATTCGAGAGGGAACCAGAGGGAGGTTCCTCTTGAGGTTCAGCTTCGCACGCACTCCTGGGGAGTTTCGCCATACTTATTCGCATACGATGGAGATGATTCGCCAATATTGATACATGGGTCAAGTGAAGACTCGGTTTTGGTCGATGATGTTTCTGGAGAAGTACTAGAGTGGAGCGTTATGGGGTGGATGCTCCCTTCCGGTTCATCAGCAAATGGAAGCCTGAATGTTGATGGCGAGACAGATTTGAGCTACTCCATTACAGTTTCCAATACGGAGGAACGGAATGCGATTTGCTCATTGTCGAGTGATTTCAAAGACGTCCGGGGATGGTGTTCAATATCGAATGGTAGCTCGACTTTCGATTTCCAGATCCTTCTAATCGGAGATGATGGCCTTGTGCTGGATTCGATTTTCGATAGCTTATCTGAAAACGAAACTGGCCAATCGATCAACCTCAGTGGTTCTGGATGGAACCCGGAACCCGGGGAAAGGAGCGTCAGTATCCGTCTGCTAGATGGGAAGGGTTCCTTAGTGGCATCTATGGAGAGATCGTATGATGTCAGAAGAAGTGACTGGAACGTCGGAATAGCAGTTGTTGAATTAGTTGGAGAGGGTTCGAATCAGAAGGTCAACATAGCAACTAAGAGACTCAACGAGAACCTCTTGGAGGATGCAGACTGCACCATTACAATGAGCGCTGAAGGCTACTACTCAGAGCATTTGATTGATATGACTCAGGCTTTCGTTCCGGCTCCTAAATTCGATAGGCCGGACGTGGAAGATGGGGTTGAATTGATAGTAACCATTGGTTGCTATTTCCCATGGGACGTTGATTCTAATCCTGGAGACGATGAGGTGCGAATCGTGCTTAGCGGCGGTTCGGCTCTGGAGGACAAGTTCGATGAGTTCGGAACTGGATTAATTGTGACAATTCTTGTCGTAGGGGTATACCTAGGAGTTTCTTGGATTGCCAGCAATCGTAGAGAGGGGAAGCGCCTGATGGCTCTAGCACAGGCAGCGATAGACGAGAAGATGGAAGAAAACATGCCAAAGATGGCTGTCGATAGTGTCGAGACTCGCGAAGAGGAAGAGGGCATGGATGAAGAAGAGGCTGGAGATGATGAAGTGGAATTCGTCCAACAGGAGGAATCCGAAGAGGGGGATGAGTATGATCATAGGCTCAGAAGGCTTCTTGACAGATAGTCGATATTGCGTAACATGGGAAATTACATTCGGCCTTCTTCGTTCCATACTTTCGACCCTATCAGATTGACGCCGGACTCCTTGATTGGCCCGATCAACGAATCCATGTCTGGAAAACACGGAAATCTTCTAGCGCTAATGGAGGGGTTCGAAGTGATGCCTCAATTAAGGGAGGGAGAGCCATCGCCAATTGACAGGGCGACATCGCTATTCCTCTCGATTCTGGACTGGCAGGATGGTGGAGGGGCCCCCAGAGCATTAGATGGGGGCCATTCTAGAGAACGCTTGGGCAGATTCCCTAGCAACGACGGTAACGCGATAGAATACCTGATTGAATTCACCACAGAGAGTGAGGGGGGCTCGGACCTCCATTCCCTTCTGGGAAAACTAGGTGATGGTTTGAGTGAGGAAAGTGTTGGGCAAACAGGATTCAGAGAGGGTTCAGGGGGGATCGAGCTACTAGGTTGGCTGGGTCCTGATGATGTCATGGACCTTAGGAAGGAAATAGAACGAGGAGGATGGTCGGTTAGATCGGATGAGCCACTGGACGGAGGAGTTCAGGATGCCTTCAGGCACTTGCTCGTATTCCTCAGATCGGCAAGTAAAAGAAAATGCGGGATACTCATGAGAAGGCATTCCTAGGCACAAATACGAATTTCCTTGAGTTTCTGATACATTGGCATGGCCTCTTCTAAGACCTCCGATAGGGGTGAGCGCAACTCGCCAGACCTGGGTGATGGAGGTGCGAATCCGGAAGACCCCCACACTGAATCGTACCAATGCTTTGCCCATATCCCATCACAATCCTTCGGTCCCGGTTCCCAAGAAAGCATGTTATCGTCGAATTTGATGCCTGCCGAATCGCACAGTTTTCTCAACATTGAACTAGGATTTGCCAATACATCATTTGAGTCCACGATTGGAGGGACATATCCAGATTCACTGATGAGGTATTCCACGATCCTTATCTGCTGTGGAAGGCCAGTCGACATCAGATCGATGGAACTCGTAACCTTAGACAGCGAAAGAAGGACCTCACGGGGATCTCTGATTAGGAAGCAATTGGTTAGCCCGCGAATCCACGAGATGTCAGATCCCTCGCTCACATGGTGACACATGTGCTTTTGATACCAGAGTTTCTTGTCATTGGGTATTGGCCCTGTGAGTTTTGATATTACGGATTCAAGATTGGTCTCATGGTGCTTGATTACCTCTCTTGCACCGGGGTGATTCACTCCCGTGGACATGAGGAAGTTAGCATATAGTGGCTCATCTGTGGCATAGCAATCTTCCCTATTGTCGAAGGAATACATCATCGCAGTGGAGATATTGCGAGGGCCAGACCACATTGCTAATGTTATCCCTTCAGACAAGATTCTAACTCCTAACTAGTTCCCGGTATAGATTCTGCAGTTGTTCGCACATAGCCCCCCTCCTACCGTCCCCAACTGGCCTTCCATCGAATGAGGTGACCGGAGTTAGGCCTGCAAAGGTCCCAGTTACGAACGCCTCTTCTGCCGAGTTCACATCTTCGAATGTGAAGTTTCTCTCGGAGAATGGTATTGCGTTGATAGCGCATAACTCCAGTACCTTTGCCCTAGTGATTCCCTCTAGGCAATACTCCCCCGATGATGTCCAGACCTCTCCTCCCTTCACCATGAAGAAGTGGGTCGAATTGCAAGTAGAGACAAACCCGTGTGGATCCATCATCAGCCCCTCATCACCACCTTTCTCTGCTGCTTCGATGCAAGCTGCGATGCAGTTATGCTTGGAAAGGCTGTTAATCCTCGGATTCTGGATATCTGGTCCGCTCCTCCTAACATCTACTGAGACGAGGCTGATTCCTTCTACTGCCCTCCTAGGATTTGCTTTCTTGTATTCTGGAATGATGACAATGGTTGGAGGGGATGCGATCACCCATGGGGCTTGATATGGAGTAGGCTTCAACCCCCTGGAAATAATTAGTCTGAGATGGACTTGGTCGTGCATCTCATTCGCAGAAATTACTCGATCTATTTCATCCAATATCTGGGTCCTCGACTTGCCCGGCTCCAGGGAAATCTCTGATGCGCCTCGGAAGAGTCTGTCCATGTGCTCTTCAATGAAGACAAGTTTCCCCTCGTGGAGTCTGAATGACTCCCAGACGCCATCCCCTAGCAGGAATCCCGCATCGAAGACTGAGACCATAGCTTCGCCACGAGGGAAAAGTTCTCCGTTAACGGAAATTAGTACCGTATCGTTTCTGGGATCGTCTTCGTACTCATGGGTCCCCATCAGAGTGCCTCTCCAGTAAGGCGCTGGAACATGCTTGCGTATAGTTCAGCCGTACTTTCAATAATGGAATTGGGGAGGGCGGGTATTGGTGGTTCCTCGGAGTTTGACTGCCGGGCTTCGTAAAGTGCAGCATGATGACCGGTTTCGATGTAGTGCTTCCTAACCGCTTCCTTGGAAAGTTGCACTATCTCGCCGCCTTCGTATGCCTTAGAGTCCCACCACCTATCCTCATCCAATGTCCCAAAGGAGTCGATTAGGATAGGTTCCCTCCCAGGTCCCAAAGCGAATTCCTTCTTCCCATCGACGTGGATAAGGCCTCTCTTCGAAGTCTCGCGATCGATAACCGAGTCAACTTCAAGAACAATCTCGAGAATCGCGTCCAGTTCCTCTGAGTCAAGATTGGAAATCTCCAATGCCTCCTCTCTATCCAGATTTCTATCAAACTTCTCGAATTTTGTGGATACCTCCAAGAATGGCTCTGGGAGTCTAACTCCCTCATGAAGGTCCTCCCCCTGATCGAATCCGAAATCCTCGGATTTTACCTCTCCCCTCTGATACCTCCTCCAGGCAGTTCCAGCCAAGTAGTGTCGACAGATTACCTCCAATGGAACGAAGAAGTTCTCAGCATCCTTGGGGATGGCACCAGGTTCTCTGATTACGTCAAAACGACGAGCTAGTACCCTGTCTGGCGCATTCATCTCGATAACATGAGTCTTGCAAATTCCCTCTTTCTCCACCAAATCGAACCAGTGGCAGGAAGCCCTGTTAAGTGACTCGCCCTTCCTAGGAATTAGGCTCGGAATGATCTGATCGAAGACTGAAATCTGATTGGTATATCTAAATTCAATAATATCTGGATCATCGGTACTCCATACCTGCTTAACCTTTCCACTGTACAACAATTCTCCCATAGTCAGTATCGGAGAGAATTCCCCCATCAATATTGCCCATTGGATGCCAGAGATTGATTCTTGCGAAATAGGCGTCTAGACTAAATCCTCGAGTCTAAACGAGCGAAGGGGTAGCATGGTAACGGAAGCTTCGACAGAGCGATTCATGGGGTGGCCGAAGCGCAAAGATTTGATTGCTATCTTGGCGATAGTAGCCCTATTTGTCTCGATAAGTGGGGCTTCTGCACAGGAAGTCAGGAGTGGTTGGACAATGGTAGATAGCGGGACGGAGTCCGATCTTCTAACGGCAGAATTCCATGAAGGTGAATTCTGGGCTTTCGGAACTGGTGGCATTATGATCAGCAGCATTGACGGAGGCGGGACTTGGTCCGAATCTGGCATTTCGGTAAATCAAGATCTTACTTCTTCTGATTCAAACTTTGGATCAATGGCGGTATCTGGAAATGATGGGACCATCCTATTGATGAGGGATGGAGTTTGGACTGATGTTAGTACGAGTTTATTCGGAGACATCACGGACATTGCCCTCACGGGAAACAGCAGTTTTGTAGTCATCCAACAGGATGAGATTTGGACTTGTGAGATTTCAGAGGATGGGAGTGCGGATTGGAACTCAGCGAGTGGCCAAGGAGAGATTGATTATTTTAGCATCTCATTCTTGGATTCCGATAATGGCCTAGTTTCTGGTTCGAACGGGGCAATAATGGCTTCTACGGATGGAGGAGCGAGCTGGGAGTACAGGGATGCTCCTAGCGAGGTTTCTGCGACCGGCATTATTGACATTGAGTACCATAGCAGCATAAGGGCATACGCAATCTCCGATGAAGGGCATATCCTGAAGTCATCTAGGGAAGGGAATGTCCCGGTAGGCTTTGTCTGGAGCATTGTGGAAATCGAAAGAGAGTATCCACCTGGAGGAGGGAGTGAGTTCGAAGTAGGCGGTTCTACTTTGGATTCAGATGTTTCGAATATCGATGTTATTGGCCAATTCAAATTACTGCTTTCTGGTTCGAACGGATATCTGGCAATTAGCCTGGATGGAGGCAATATCGTCTCCCAGCAGATGATTCCCCTTTCGAATGAGACTTCATTCAATGGGTTCGCGATGCAAGACGGTTTCAGAGGGATAGCGATAGGTGAAAACGGCTCGATACTGAGAACAGAGAATGCTGGTTCAGAGGAGTTTGTTGGATTCGAAGTGATTGACTTCAATGACTTTGGTCAGTTCGTAGATTATTCCAAGGAGCGTCTGATGGATGGACTCGTTGCAACAGCCAAGATTGTCATCTTTGGCATAATTATGGGATTCTCACTCGGAATAATTCTCTCGATGCTTAAGACATCGCCAACCACTCTGAAGAATGTGGCACAGACCAACCGATTCCAGATTTTGTTGGTGTTCATTGTAACTCCAATTTGGTTTCTGATGCAGATTCCCATCTCAGTGTTTAAGGCGGTGGGATTGGCCAGCAGGTGGAATCTGGATAACCCACTTAATGGGATAATGGGTTACTGCAAAGAGAGGTCGCTGCAAATTGCCGCCAGTGAGCCCCTGAATGTCATCGCAATTCGGGCGATGGGGGTGGCATTACTTGCTTTCGGAATACATCGTATTTTCTCAAACCTTGATGACATTAGCGCTCTAAATCTGGATGGTTGGGAGCATATCTACTCCCCCATAGGGGCTCCTAGTGCGGTGTTCTGGATTCTATTTGGTGTTGGAATGGCGGTTCTTGGAACAATCTTCTTATCCTGCAATGGGGACTTCTCAATCAGGGAATTGAGCTTAGGTCGGAGCAATATTTCTCTGAACCCTTGGGGAATTAGGCCACTGAATACAATAGCCACAGTTTATACGGACATTTTCAGGAACACGCCTCTTCTTGTCCAATTCATGTTCATCCACTTTGGATTTGAACTGGGCAGGAGGTTGCAGGACCCGGGGATGATGCTTTTCGACTTCGATTACCTAGAGGGGAATTCAAACTTCATCACCGATATTTTTGTTGTTTACGAGACAAATCCGGAGTCTCTAGCCTATGGCAGGCCAATAGGTGGCATCCTAGAGGACAGGGCATATATCAGTGCGATATTCGCACTTGGATTGAACTCAGGTGCCTACCAATGTGAAACGATCAGAGGGGCTATCGCTGCAATACCATCGGGCCAGATGGAGGCTGGAAGGAGCATTGGCTTGAACTACATGCAATCAATGAGGCTGGTAGTAATGCCTCAGGCCGTCAGGATATGCATACCTCCGCTGGGCAACGAGATGGTCAACCTAGTCCTGAACTCATCCTTAGCAATGATAATCGGTTATGCGGAGATCACGAGGCAAGGCAAGCTGATAGTTGCCACGACATTCCAAGTTTTCTGGACATGGGGGATGGTTCTTATCTCCTACTTCCTGATTACTTGGACACTAGCCCTTTTCCTAAGGTATCTCGAAGAAAAGACCAGGATACCAGGACTTGGCATCTCAGGAGGTGCTTGAATGACTGAAATTATCCTAAGCGTCGAAGACATGGAAAAGACATACGTGGGCGGGGTACATGCGGTCAGAGGAGTCTCATTCGACGTCAAGGAGGGAGATTCTCTGGCGATTATTGGCTCTTCTGGGAGTGGCAAGTCGACCGTTCTTAGGTGTATCAACCGCCTGATAGAGCCGACCAAAGGCGTCGTGAGGCTAAAGGGCGAGAAGATCAATACCCCCGCCGCGGACATCAACGAAGTGCGCTCTCGAATTGGCATGGTCTTCCAATCCTTCGAGTTATTCTCCCATCTGAGGGTTATCGACAATGTCTCCCTAGGTCTGATTCACGTAAGGGGGATGGGGAGGGAAGAGGCCAGATCGGAGGCTCGCAAGGTGCTGGAAAGGGTAGACATGCTAGACAGAGTCGATGCTTATCCGGGAAACCTATCAGGTGGGCAGAAACAGAGGGTGGCTATTGCCAGGGCGCTGGCGATGAAGCCCGAGGTTATGCTTTTCGATGAGCCCACTAGCGCTCTCGACCCCGAACTAATTGGTTCTGTTCTCGAGACGATCCAAGGACTTGCAGAAGAAGGGATGACCATGGTGGTCGTTACTCACGAGATCGGCTTTGCAAGGGATGTTGCAGACCGTGTGATATACATGGATCAAGGCCTTATTGCAGAGGATGGGCCCTCTTCGATTATCGACGAACCGAAGACGGAAAGGATGAGAGAGTTCCTCTCGAGCATCAATGACTGACTAACAGCTTGATACGGATGCCCAGATATCATTCGAATTACTAGTGCTGTACTCGTAGTAGGAAGTATCGGTAAGTGGGTTACTCCCCTCCTGGCTAACTGTGATGGAGAATGAATAGCACCCATAGTCTCCAGCGGAGTCGAACTCGTCCTTGGGAACGTACTTGCCGAAGTTTGCATCAAAAACGGAGCCTCCCATTGCGAATTCAGACCCGTAGTCACCCCAATAACCTGAGCCAGAACCAAATAAACCCCCATTTGAGTCCCAAGTGGCTACTGTGTTTGTTACAGTTATTGTGGGATAGTCAATCGCCACGTCATTTCCTTCCATTAGGACCGCTTCAACGGTGAAATCGGCAAATGGCATCCTGGCCGGATATTCGGCCCCCGTGTCCAGTCCGGACCAACCCGACATTACAACTCCGACAAGACAGTTCTCTGCATCTCCGCTGCATCTGTCTGGATCCTCCTTTACAACACCTCGAGCAATCCCATCAACGCCTGTGATGTCGAGAGTGAGTGCGTCTGCCCCAGTCCATTGGGATGAGTCCCACTGAATCGTACTGTAAGTCAAATCCCTGGTGTACTCCTTTCCATCTAGAGTTAACTTGAGCGAGTAAGGTGAATTTGGGAGGGCATTTGATGTGTAGAATTCACTCACTTGGATAGTGATCTCACCTTCGCCATCGCTGCTATCAATAATCACGTTGGCAGTGGAGCTCCAGACTTGGTCTCCTGATTGCAAAACAACTAGCCCTGCCTCTAATTCCCTGTCCGAGAGGGTAGTCTGCAGAATGTTGACTGTTATCGTCTCGCCATCCTCGCTGTATTCTATCTGGCCGACGGAAAGCTCGCCCTCCAAGACAAAACCTAGTACCAAGGGCAGTAGCAACATCAGAAGATATGAAATTGCCACTAGAGAAGCTGCTAATGCTCCGGGACCAGAGACTGCTAGGCCAGTTGTTGTCACGAGGCCGAGTCTCCAAAATACGAATGCGAAAGAGGAAATGAAAAGAAGTGCCATTACCAGAGAAAAAGAAGTGCCGGGAACCATCATTTCATCTATGCCAAACGGCAAATATACGAGAATGACCCTGAAGACTATGAGGGGCATAATTCCGAACAAAAACACTGCCTTAAGCGCTTCAACTGGCCCTACTGCGGGTTGTGATTCTTTTTGCCCCCCATCGTCAGAGATGATGGCATCCTGAGACCAGTGACTCTGCTCAGAAGCCTTCTCCAGTAAACCAACCGATTGGCTGGTTGGAGCCCCCGCCGTTTCGACATATTCACCGACCTTTGCTCCCGAAATTGGGTCTATGCGATCTGACTTCCCATCCTCTTGGCTCATTCCAAATTCACTCCCGGTTCAAAAATTCCATATGCATTCAAACAAAAAGGTACAACCCTTGGCCATCTTACGTTAGACTAGTGGTTATCAATCCGTTGCCTAATGGCTCTTGGAAGAGGCCTTCTAGAAAATCCTGCTATCCAGAGGAATGACGTTGCCATCTTCGTCGATGAGCCTTTCTTCATTGGTTTTGCTTCTTCCTATCGCTGCACCTGCAAGAGCCGCCATCATCGTGGTTCCGACTAACTCGAATCCTGGAAGGTATACACCCCTGATGTATATGGTCATGACCTGAATCTGGTAATTCGGAACCCCTTCTGACCTGACCGAGTACTCCGAGGTGGCCTTGAATTGCAGATTGAAGTACTTGTCAGTCCATCCTTGGTTCTTCGGAGTACGCATCTGCACCCTGAACTTCTCCGGGGGTGCGAGCGAGTCTATCTCCTGTGATATCAGAGGCAGGCTCAGTTGGAACCCCTCGTCATTCAACTCGTCGTAGTTCTGAATCTCAACGTTGAACTTGTCCCTCGCGTTCCCATCGTTGTACACGTCGAAGACCAGAGTGTAATCGACTTTAGGGCGCAGTTGAATGAAGGCAAGCTCGGCGCCCACCCTGAGTCTGCTAAACTGCTTGAAGACGGTCATCACTTTGGCCTCGGTTGGAGATGTTGCTGCAGTCACGGGTGCACCGTTCCATTGAGTCACTGTTGCAGTAATCGTAACCACCTGCTGACCTTCTGGCTGCCTCAGATCTGCCCGAGCAGCGACTTGGAAGGATGTGTCTCCTGGAGGCACTGTGGCGGAACCGGGCCCGGCTACAGAAATTATCCCCTGTTGGTAAGTAAGATCGACCTTCTCAGAGAATGTGGTCGGATTCGTCAATGTGCAGTAGATGATTGTCGACCTGAGCGCACCTGGATAAACCTCGATGGGTGCAGGTTGATCGCAAGTAAGAGATACGTCCGGGGAGGTCTGCGCTTGGACCGCAGCCACGCCCGAGCAGAGGCTCATGAAATAGACGACTAGAATCATCAATGGAACTCTAAACGATGCACTCATCACAAATTCCTCTGATTAGACCGTATTTGAGGCTTCGCCCAAGACGGACCCCCAATGTGTCAATATTAGAGGTTGCAATTTTGGTGGACCCGACCGGATTTGAACCGATGACCACTCGGTTATGAGCCGAGCGCTCTAACCAACTGAGCTACGGGTCCCCGTAGCCTTCGCCCATGAATTGCGAAATGAACTTATCTTGCCAGAGGTTGTTACTAGGGTATCAGGTATCCATGGCTAAACCTAGTGTAATGGTTTATGCCTAGTCCCCTTTTCGGAAGCCCAAGTGAAACTATGGAGAACAAGGGAACTATTGCAATTATAATTGGGGCACTGCTATTGTTAGTGAACATCGGAATAGGGGTCACAGGGACGATAGACGGCATCATCGAAGGAACTGTGGCAGATACTGTGGCTGGCAGTTATGATGGCTTGGATGATGATGGGAACCAGGACTATACGGCTGACTTCGATGATGACTGGATCAACGCGTCTTCCGAGAAGGCGTACTTCGCTAATTCGATCTCCAATCTGGAAGAAATACTGGAAGATCCGACTGTTGAGCCTACCTACGAGATGTTGGGCCCTTTCATATACTACGAGAACACGACTAGGGAGGTCATCGAATTCGACTATGACGAGGGTTCAATCACTTACTCGGGATACGAAACGTTCGAGTGGTGCGAGGATTGTACATGGGCGGATGAGGAGGGAGTAGATCACGCCTCGGTGTCCGGAGATACCGTAGTCAATCAGATCAACATCCTATGGAACACGCAGAGGATTGCAGGAATGGGGAGCGGTATCGAGTACGGGGAGATCTTCGCTAAAGCAATGTTCGCAGCTCAGATGATCGATTTCGACATCTCCAACAGGGCGCCGAGCATCTGGGCCGCCGAAGAGATAGGGGGCATGGCGAGTGCTGCTGGTGGAAGCAAGTTCGGCGACATGAGTGCCGAAGAGCAGATCCTATTGGGCTCGTATACAGCATCACTAACCAATAGCGGCCTCGATGGTTCGATGTCATCTGGAGACTATGATGCGCCAGTAATAAATTCGATCTTCTACGACGCAAGCGACGGAAGTGGCAATTGCATTGCCATAACGTGTGAGATTGGTCCGGTACTAATTGCAGGAATGGGTGCTCCGAGTGAAGAGGTGACTGCTTCTCGTGCTGCGCTTTATGGGTATTCCGGGGATTTCGCCGCACACATGGACTGGGCTGTTTACTCACTTGCAGCCTCCAAGTTCGTCGAGCATGGTGGCGGGGCAGAAGTGAACAACCAGACCCCTCAGTTGAAGGAGAGATTTGCAGAGGTAAGCGGAGTGACGATCAGTGATCCTGCGACTCTGGAAAACCTGCTATTCAACGAGAGTGT